>Ga0208940_1000954_pt1 | contig 32480 bp, 24 predicted proteins | sample AD_JPNNA6_MetaG_FD_184445 | JGI IMG/M metagenome (GOLD analysis project Ga0208940, IMG submission 184445) | Active sludge microbial communities of municipal wastewater-treating anaerobic digesters from Japan - AD_JPNNA6_MetaG (SPAdes) (version 2) | ecosystem: Engineered > Bioreactor > Anaerobic... | reverse complement strand
AATTCGTCGCACCAGATAGGCTGCACCGCCGACGAGTATCTCATCAAACGATGCGTTTCTTAAGTTCTTTGCATAGGCTGAATGGGAATAATGCCAGCCAAGCCCCTCCATATGTTTGGGCTTCCCCGCCTTCCCGAGCACTGAATCATCTATTATGTAAAATCCCGTCTTGGAATATCCCGCTGTGCTTTTGAAATAAAGTCGATTCGCATTCATCAATTCATCTTTGGTCCATTCAGTGTCGCGTATGAACTTAATGTCGTTGCTGACGTCTGTTCCACATGGATTTGCGCTGTTAATCCGTGTGATAGTCCGTCGTCCTTCCAACTCAATTGCAGCGTCGATAAATGTATTAAAATGACGCTGCTGGGGCTTTGAAAATATTTTTTCTACTTCCCGAAAGTAGTTGCTTTTCTGGTACTTCTGCGCTTTTTTTTCCCATAGTTGACTCGTTTTTATGAGACTATTCTTAATGGGGTGAAAAATTAATACTATTTTTTGCCCCGTTGACTCTTTTTTCCTTATAAAATTGCCTAACTCAAGTTATTATGTTGGAGATGTATCCGTGAAACGCTTTGTTTTGTCCTTTATAATTATTGCAACTGTCTCCTGCCAGAAGCCGGTCAACCACGTGTCCATGCCCCTCATGGGGACTTCCGTAAACCTGACCATGGTGTGCGACACGGCCCGGGCCGGGGCCGCCGCCGGGGCCGCCTTCGGCGAGATCGAGCGGATCGAAAGGCTCATGAGCCCCGTCAGGCCGGAGAGCGATGTGTACCGGCTGAACCACGAAGGGGCGGCAGGACCGGTTACGGTGAGCAGGGAGACTTGTGATCTCATTAAAAGGTCCGCTGATATATCAGCGGAAACCGACGGCTGCTTCGACATTACCTTTGCCGCCCTGGAAGGCCTCTGGAACTACAAGGATAAAAACTTCAGACCGCCATCGGCGTCTGCCGTGGCTGCCCGGCTCCCCCTGGTGGGGTCGAAGAACATGGTTTTTGATCCTGGTCACCGCGCCATATTCTTCGCACGGCCCGGCATGAAGATCGGCATGGGGGCCATTGCCAAGGGATACGCGGTGATGAAGGGTGTCGAGGCTCTGAAGGCGAAGGGCGTGAAGGCCGGCATCGTCGACGCCGGCGGCGACCTCCAGGTGTTCGGCAAAAAGTTTTTCAGCCCCTGGGTGACGGGCCTGCGGCACCCGCGCAAGGAGTCTATCCTCATGACCATAGAGCTGGAAGACATGGACGCCGTTGCCACGAGCGGCGATTACGAGCGCTTCGTGGTGCGGAACGGCGTCCGGTATCACCATATCATCGATCCCCGCACCGGGTACCCCGCCAAAACCTTCGCATCGGTTTCAGTCATATCGAAAAGCGCGGTGCTGTCTGACGCCTTCGCCACGGCCATCTTCGTGATGGGCCTCGAAAAGGCGAGGGAATTCCTGAAGCGCCACGGCGAGATCGACGTGATCCTGATAGATGAAGATCTCAAGCTTTACGTATCGCGGCGTCTCAGCGACAGGATTACTCTGCTGGAAAAGAAAAAGCTGGAGTGGCTCTGAATCAGGGAGGCGTAAAGCCGTCAAGGGGCAGGTACCGCAGGTCCGGGGCGCCGTTCGGCTTGCCGGCCCGGTAATCGTCCCATATGACCAATCCGTTGTTGCTGTTATTGTATGGCGCCACAATGGGATTTGGCGGAAAAATGTCATAATGGTTGAATATAATCGAGGCGCCGTTCCAGTCAGCCGTACCGGAATCCGCCGCGTTCCATGCCGCATCGATTGCCCCGGTCAGGGCATTTACCTTGAGACCGAAAACTCCCTGTCCCGTGCTGATATACGGCTGGGCGTAGAACCGGTCGTCATGCCACAGTATTATGGCCGTGGCAGCGCCGGTATCGTAGTATATTTTCGGCTGGTGCGCCGTCCCGGTGGCGGTAAGAGGAGCATGGGCCCATACGACAGACGGGATCGCCGCGCCGTGCCATCTCCATGCGTACATGTTGTTGCCGCCGTTGTTGTTCGCCGCGACGATCACGTCGTCGGCCGCGGGAAGGTATTCCATGGCTTCTTCCGTTGTCGCCATAAGGGCTATCTGTATGCCGTTAGCGCTCCAGTTGCGCGTCGACGCGGCCGGGGTAAGGGTGATCCGCTGCGCCCGCAGGGAATTCGAGGCCAGTTTGTAAAGTATGACTGCTCCCCCGGCGTTGTCGCTCTGCACGTCAAGGATCGTCTCGGCCGAGGCGTTTTGCGTGTCAATCTCGAAGGGACCGGCAGTGGTGACCCCCTGCAGGCTCACGAGCCGGGCAAAGATCTGTTGCGTTGCAGAAAGACGGTATATGACGATCGCGTTTCCGTTCCCGTCGGAAATGGCAGTGGGACTGTTGGATGCCGCCGAAATGGTGAAGGGCGCCACCAGCTGGACCGGCGGTGTACCTTCCATGGCCACAACCCTGCCCAATACGTCCGCTCCCGATTGGTATGTAAAGAGAACCCCGGGGCAGTGAAATATGCCGTATAGTATGTTATTGGCGAAACCGATGTTCCTGGAGAGAGTAAGCTCGTTGTTTGATGGAATGGCTATGATAACGGCATACAGGCTGGTCGCCGGATTGTAGGCGATGTCTCCGACCTGGACGGAGAGGGCCGGGAAGTTGTTGGCTGGGTCGATGATGGTATTGGTGGAGCTTCCGGCGCCGCATCGCCCGGCGGCCAGCGGGGTGTACCGGTAACGCCTGATGGAAAAAAATTCGTTGTCGGCCATGATATTTGAATCCAGTCCCAGCGCGTGATTGTATGTTGATGAACTGACAAGAGCGGAGGTCGAATCCGTAGTATTGGTGACAATGTCGCCGATCACTACCGGTAATGGCGCGACGGCGGATTGAAATGTCCCTTCGTTATCAAGCAGCGGATTTGCCGGTATGGCCTGGGCCGTGCCCGTAGGGCCGGTATAATCGTACACGGTGAAGTTTACGCCGTTTAATATGGTAATTGCCCAGTTGACTGTAAAATCATAGAACGCGCTGAATTGATTGGCATCACCCGAGTGGTCCACGCAATACCGGTCGTATATAGCATAACTGTCGCTGGGAAAGCCGAAATTAAAATTCATCAGCGGTGGATTAAAGAGTGTCAGGTCAAAATCAGCCACATTAGTAATATAACTGACAAGACTGTCCGTTGTGTTAACAACCCGATCATTATTCTCGACGAGATTGAATGTGCTCCACATTTTTGCATCATATAGATGATCATCACTCGTTCCCGTGACTGTGCCGGAATCTATCCTGTTTCCCGCAATGGTTATCGGTGTTCTTAGGTTCACCGCAGTGAGTCTTCCATAATTTGCGCCATTCATGATAATATCGCCTGCATTTAAGGTCCAGCCGCCGGGTAGCGTATAGCCGTGAGGCGTATACACATGATCGTTATTGACATTACTGGCATAATCATAATATAGGGCGGAAGGGCTGGTGTCCCAAATGTCGTGGTCGGTTTCGGTTATAGTGACACTGCTGCTGGCATCACCAATAAAATAAGTGTCACCGGCCCCGATGATGTTGCTATCCTGTCCAAGAATGTAATTAAAGTTCTGCACTACGGTATTGTTGTCGATGGTTGTGCCGTCGTGGGTGGCCTGGTCCATGATAATGTCACCATCAGTAAGTCCGCTCAGGTTCACATCATCGTCGAAGAAGGGATTGCTCAGCCCCAGGGAACCCATCTCCGTCACCCCGCTGGTGACCGTCAGCGTGATGCTGTTATATACCGGGACAGCCGATACGCTGGAGATGGCGCCGGCCGCCACCGCGAGGCCGTTGGCAGCGGACGCGTAACCCCAGGAGGATGCGCCGCTGCTCGAGAAACGCTTGGCGTAGGTGAGGCCGCCGGCTGATGCCAGTATTATGACGCCATTATATCCGTCTTCGGCCGCGGATTGAAAGGCGTAGTTAGCGCCGCTGTTGAAGAGTATATGGGGGCTTCCCCCGTTCCATCCCGCGGCGAGCGTACTGTCGTAAAACTGCCCGTTGATGCCGTTCCCTGCGCCCGGGTTGCTGGTCCAGAAGAGGAAGAAGCCGGTCGGGTTCCCATTGACCGGGTGCTGGGTCAGCCTCCGGGCGGTATGCTGGCTCCCGGTGCCGCCGCCATCGTCGATGATCACCATGCCGCCGGCGGCGTCATCGCTCTCTGTATTGAACTGCAGCGCCGTCGCCGGGTAGTCTGCCGGCGCGGTAGGGAGGAAGCTGTAATCCTGGCATCTCACCTTGAACCAGTAACGGTGGTTTGCCGTCAGGGTCGGGCCAAGGGTTACCGCGTGGTAGTCGGAGTATTCACCCCAGGTCGCGGCTCCGGGAATTGCCGTGGCGATGTCATCCCCCAGGCCGTAATACACGCGGTACCGGGTCGTCTCGTTATTGGTCCAGCTGATGAGCGCCTCATTCTGTGATAATGCGTTAAACTTGGCGTAGTCCACCAGGGGGCCGCTCACGTACGTGGGCGCTCCCGCCACCGGGTCGAGGGGCGTTACTGTGGTGGTGAAGCTCCAATTCATGCCGGCGCTCAGGGAATTGTCCGCCAGGTCCTTTATTCCCGTTGTGACCCAGACTGTATAATTGTTGGCCGCGGTTGACGCCGCCAGGTTGACCGTCGGCGTCAGTGTCACCGTGGTGGTGGTCGCCGCATAGGCAAAGGCATAGGTTGAGGGGACGACAAATCCCCCGGCATTATCATACAGGTAGAAAGTTGTCATGCTGACGGTGGATGGATCGATGGTTGCCTTGTCGAAGGTTATTTCAATCTGATGGGAATTGGCAAGCCGCAGCGCATTGGTCAGTTCAATACCGCCGCCGGTCGGATTTTCGGTTCCCGCAGATATGTTAGGCTGTGTCGTGTCGGCGATCGTGCCTGTCGTGAAGGTGAAGGACCCGGGGTTGTTCAGGGGTATCCCCGTCGGATCGGTAATCCCTCCGGTCAGCGTCAGTGTCACCGGTGTGCTTGCGGGCAGTGTCGCGGCGAAGGAGATGGTCATGAAGGCGTCGAGGGGCGTGTAGTTAACCGTAAAATCCACCCCGAAGTTCAGGTCGGTGCCTGCCGGGGCCGGGGGCCCCGTGTGGACCCTGACCGTGGCCGCGGTCAGGGTGGCCGGATCGACGGCCATGTTGAAGACAACGGCGCAGCTGGTATTGACCGCGATCTCGGTCGAGCCGTTAGCAGGCGCAACGTTCATGATCAGCGGATAATAGTACCCGGGAGGATTGGAAACGAAATTTATAATGGTATCCAGGGGGAAAACCGACGGCGCTTCCTTGCATGCCGTGAACGCCAGCATGATGGTTCCGGCTGCAAGAATCAATCCCCGGACGATGATGCGGTTCATTATGCGCATAAAGGATTTTTTGATTGACCTATTCAAGCTAAATGGCTGTAATATATTAAATAATAAATGAAATACCGTCATTTGTCAATGTTTTTACATGCTATTACAGTCTGTCGAAATAAATATATGCGGATAACCATGGACAGCATATGAAAAAATATATATATTTCCCCATAATTGCGATTATATTACTGACATCACAGGCTTGGGCGGCCATTTCATCGGTTACTCTTACTGCCGCCTCTCCGACTACATTGTCCAACGGCCTGTCATATTATTGCGCCGGGCAGCATACGACCGGTGACTACACCTTCCGCATACAGGCGATAGACACGGCAGCCACGGGGAAAGCCTACTGGAGCAACGCGGCACAGCATACCATCAATGTCGCTTTTCCCGGGGGTAGCAGCTTCTATGTCGACCTCAACAGTCCCGGGGCCGACGCCTTCGGCGGAACCAATATTACGGTTCTGTCAGCGACCGACAATTCAGGGGGCGCAGGTCCGTATACCGCGATCGATTACACGGTGGTCGTCCGGTTTAACTGGAATGCCGCGCCTCAACAATCGGCCAATAACAACATAACCGCAACCGTTACCGCGAACAACAACGCCACTTCAGCCAATAATACCCGCACGTTCAATTTTGGCATTATTTCCCAGATCGCTGTGCTTAATTTCGCGCAGACCGGGGATGCTGCGGACGGGTTCGTAAATCCATGGCATGATGCCTTCAACATTACCGGCCGGATCGTATATTATATTCTGGGCCAGTCTATTACCACCCAGGTCCCGGCGGCTGAAATAAACAGCCTGGTGCTTAATCGGACTGGGGCGCCGACAGCAATCGCTAATGCAGGCTCAACAAACGACTTCGTGTTCCAGGTCGGGTTTGAGTATTTTTCCAATGGCCTGGCTACCGCCGCGCTTGTGATCGCCGCCGGCATACCCGGGCCGTACACATGGTCCGTCACGGCGGCCATGAATACCCCCGGCGGGCCTGAACTCGCCACCGGCACGCTGAATGTCATTGTCGGCATGGTGAGCGTGAACGCCGGTGGATTGACGTTCGTTAACGGGGGAGGTGTCAATAATCCACCTCAACCATATTATGTCAGAAGCGAGAATGTATCCGGTACCCAGCTCCGCCTTCAAACCACGGCAGTAATGCAGGGCACTGTGACCTTTTCCGTCACTGACGGCACCAACACATACAACCTGCAGGTTCTCAATGGCGCTGCGACAGGTACCGTGTTAATAACACCTCTTCCGGCTGTAGGTCCGGGCGGCAACAGTCAAGTTGATTATTCAGTCCAATCCGTTACGGGCGGCGCCTACGGCAATACCAACCCGGCAAACGGGCAGAACGTGGCGGCGCGGATACTGAATTCAGGCCCCTATCCCTGCCGCTGGGAAAACGCCCATTGGCCCGGATATGGCGCCACCCCTTTTACTCCCCAGTTGGGCTCGCTACCGCCGTCCTCGACAGCAACAAGCTTCACCCTTCAGTGGACGCCGCTTTCAACGGGGGCGCCGGCCTATGATGCTGATTTTCAAACATACCGCATATATTTCCGGCGGGTTGGCGATCCGACCTGGCGGATGCTCGACAGGTCCACTGACGCGGCCCTCGGGTTGATAGGCACCGGTACCTATACCGTGGGAGGGGCCGCCAATCCCCTCGAGCCCCTGACGGACTATAATTACCGGATTTCAGCCATCGATGTGTTTGGCAATGAGGTTCCCCTGGATAACCAGATCTCCGGCAACGTAACGACATCGGCGGTTACCGTGGAGGCATCTATTACTGACGGGATAACCTCGTATCCCAACAGCGCTTTTTCAAATGCTGATCCGGCCGCTCACACCGTGAGGAAAACAGCCATAAAAGTGACCGTGTACATTGTCACAGCGGGAAAGGTCCCGGAGCGGGTCAATATCATTATCGCCGGAAACGATTCTGACGAAGGCCCGGGGACGCCGCAGTATGGTACGGTCCCCGCTCCCGCACCCAATGACGATATCATTAGTCTCGCCAGCGGCACGGGGCGCTGGACCATACCCTGCGTAAAGATCACGGCCAATACCTACCAGGCCCTTATCCCGAGCACGCACAGGCTCATGAGAATGAATGCAAATATCCGGTTTATCGTGGAAACCGTGATCGGCGGGGTGCCAACCTACTACGACCATACGCCTGATGCCGCTCCTCCCGGCGACTGGACGCAGGATGAATGGCGTTTTCGCGTCAGCAAGAAGGCCGTTTTCTTTCCGTGGCCGACGAGGGTGCTGAACAACGTGCTGACCAGCGCGATACCCTGCTGCTTCCCGGCCTATTTCCTGACCGTTGATTCCCTGGTGACCATCAAGGTATATGACGCGAAGGGTAGGGTCATCAACATCCTGGCGGACCGGATGTACCGTCCGGGTGGCCAGAATATCCGCGACACCGGCTGGTGCGGCGTCAACAAGGACAACCGCCGGGTGGGACCGGGACTCTATTATATCCACATAAAGGCCATAACGCTGGGCAACAGGACCACCCTTGATAAGATGCTGAAGGTTGTCGTGGCGCACTGACGCATCACCCATGTTCATATCAAATTCAAGGATTATGTAAGCCACCATGAAAAAACGCCTTTTCATTATCGACGGCCATGCCCTCTGCTACCGGGCCTACTTTGCCTTCATACGCAACCCCCTGGTGAACAGCGACGGCCAGAACACCTCGGCCATCTTCGGGTTCGCGCGGATGCTCCTCAGGCTCATAGCGGACCAGAAGCCGGACTACCTGGCCGTGGCCTTTGACCCGCCGAAGAAATCGTTCCGCTTTGCCCTGTATCCCGAGTACAAGGCGAACCGCCAGAAGATGCCGGACGACCTCCGCTCCCAGGTCGACGAGATCAAGAAGATGATCGAGACCCTGGGTATTCCCCGGATCGAGGAGGCCGATTTCGAGGCCGACGACGTCCTGGGCACCATGGCGAAGAAATACGCCTCGAAGGACGTGGAGGTGATGCTGGTCACCGGCGACAAGGACGCCTACCAGCTGGTGGGCGACGGCGTGAGGATATACGCCAACAAGAAGGGCATATCCGAGTACGAGGTCTACGGCCCGAAGGAGGTCGAGGAGATGCTGGGCGTGCGCCCGGACCAGGTGATCGACTACATGGCCCTGGTGGGCGACACCTCCGACAACGTGCCGGGAGTGAAGGGGATCGGCGAGAAGACGGCGCAGAAGCTGATCGCCGAATACGGGAGCCTGGACGGCCTGTATGAGCACATCGACGATATCAAGGGAAAACAGAAGGATACCCTTGCCCGGGGGAAGGCGATGGCCTACCTGAGCCGCGACCTGGTCACGGTGCGGACGGATCTACCTATCCGTCACGATATATCGGAGTTCAGCTTCAAGGGAATCAGCCGCGACGCGGCGGTGCCCTATTTCACGAGACTTGAGATGGCCTCGGTCATCAAGGATTTCTTCGGCGCTGACGCCGCCGCCGAACCGCACGGCGCTAAGGAAGATACAAAAGAGGAAGCGGTGCATAAAGAGTACCGCATTATCAGGACCGAGGCGGAGCTTGAGGAGATGATCGGTCTTATCCGGAAGGCCGGGGAGGTTTCCCTTGACACGGAAACAACGTCCCTTTCGCCGGTCGAGGCCGAGCTGGTGGGCATGTCGTTTTCCATCAAAGAGGGGGAAGGGTGGTATCTGCCGCTCCTGTCCCGGGGCATGTTCAGCGAGGAGTACCTGGACCCTGACCTGTCCCTCTCCCGGCTGAAGCCGCTCCTGACGGACCCGAAGGTGAAGAAGATCGGCCAGAACATCAAATACGACCTCCTGGTGCTTGCGAATTACGGCATAGAGCTGGCCGGCGTCGCCTTCGACACCATGGTGGCGTCGTACCTGCTGTCGCCCAATGACCGCCGCCATAATATGGACGACCTTGCGGAAAAATATCTCAACTACAGGACCATCACCTTCAAGGAGCTGGTGGGAACCGGCAAGAGCGCCATCCCCGTGGAGGAGGTGCCCCTCGATAAAATATCGGAATACGCCATAGAGGACGCCGATATCACCTACCGCCTGTACAACATCTTCAAGAGAAAGATTGACGATGAAGACCTGCTAAAGCTCTTCGACGAGATCGAAATGCCCCTGGTGCCGGTGCTGGCGGACATGGAACGGGCCGGGGTGAAGATCGATATCGCCTATTTCAAGAAGCTGGAGGTGAAGAACCGGGAGCTTTTAAAACAGGTCGAGGAAAAAATATATGCCGACGCCGGACAGACCTTCAATATCAATTCCACGCGGGAGCTCTCCCATGTCCTCTTCGACACGCTGGGGCTCAAGCCCCAGCGGAAGACCAAGACGGGCCTCAGCACCGACATCCGGGTGCTCGAGTCGCTCCAGGGGAGCCACCCCATCATCGACAACCTCATCTCGTACCGGTCGCTGTCGAAGCTCAAGAACACCTATATCGACGCACTGCCGAAGCTTGTTTCGCCGAAGACGGGGAGGATCCACACCTCCTACAACCAGACCGTGGTGGCGACGGGACGGCTCTCCTCGTCCGACCCGAACCTCCAGAACATCCCGGTGCGGGACGAGATGGGCAAGGGCATCCGCCGCGGCTTCGTGCCGGAGAAGGGGTGCCTTCTCCTGTCCGCCGACTATTCCCAGATCGAGCTCCGCGTGGCCGCGCACCTTTCCGGCGACGCCAACATGATCCGCGCCTTCAACGACGGCATCGACATCCACGCCATGACCGCGTCGTCGGTCTTCGGCGTGCCCATTGACGGGGTCACCCCTGACATGCGGCGCCAGGCCAAGGTCATCAACTTCGCCACCATCTACGGCGTGTCTCCCTTCGGCCTGTCCCAGCAGGCGGAGATCGGCGTGAAGGAGGCGGCGGAGTTCATCCGCATCTATTTCGAGACGTATCCCGGGTTCAAGAAGTTCATCGACGAGACCATCGAGTTCGCCCGGGCGAACGGCTACGTGAAGACGCTCCTCGGCAGGAAGCGCGGCATCGACGAGATCGATTCCGACACCTCCTTCCGCCGCGAGGGCGCGGAGCGCGTCGCCATCAACACCCCGATCCAGGGCACCTCGGCGGACATGATCAAGATCGCCATGATCAGCATCAGCGACGACATTAAAAGGAATAAGATGAAGACGCGGATGATCATGCAGGTCCACGACGAGCTCGTATTCGAGGTGCCGGAGGACGAGATGGACGCGGCGAAAAAGCTGGTGGTGGACCGGATGGAGCACGCCCTCGACCTCGCCGTGCCGGTGAAGGTCGACGTGGGTGTGGGAAAAAACTGGGAAGAGGCGCATTGAGGGCCCCTGCATACCCTTCTAAAACTTCCATTTTTCAGGAATCTATATTGGCCCGGATATAACAATTTATTATTATATATGGACGCGAAAAAGTTGCACGTTTATGAATATCGCGGGTGAACAGGGTATATGAAGCTATCGACAAATTTTCATGCAGTTATTCTCTCGGTCCCGGTGGCAATGGCGGCCGCCCTGGCCGGGTGCGGCGCAAAGAGCGATGCCAGCCTGACGGCCCTGGCGCCATTTCTTCCCGCGCAATGTCCGGAGCTCGCTGGGACACCAGGTGTAACCGTGATTGACAGCGGCTCCGCCTGGATCGAGCGGGGCTGGCATTGCTACTATCTTCTCAAGCTGGATTATGACGGGAAAGACTCCTCCTACGCCATGTGGATACCACCCCTCGAGGGCGGGGTGAAACCCGCGGTGGTGCTGACACAGCCCTATGATTATATCAAGTGGAACGGCGACAGCGTTCCCGCCGGGGTGCCGGTCACTTCCAGCGCCCAGTATGTGAAGAACGCCACCCTGCATCTGTTGAACGGCTACGGCGTCCTCTATGTGTTTGAACGGTATTATGCAGGGGGCAGCATCCGGAACGACGTGGACGACACGGTGGCCGGCCTCCGGTTCCTGAAGGAATCCGGAGTGGCTGACACGGCGCGGATCGGCATCTGGGGAGGATCCTGGGGCGGCTTCGAGGCCCTCTACGGCGCGGCCAACGCGCCCGCCGGAGCGGTGCCCCGTGCCGGGATCGCCTTCTTCCCCCTGAGCGATTTTGCCGATGAGGTCGGTTATGTCGAGAATACCGCCGGGGTTCTCCCGAATCATATCCCGGATATCACCGACGATGTCAAAAGGGGACAGTATCAGTCATTTTTTGCGCCCTATCTTGAGCGCATCAAGGCTGTGACCGATTGGGCAGACTGGGATGGGACAGCGCTGCTGGCAAAGCTGGAAACACCCTTCATGGTGGTGCACGACGAGTGGGACACCCTGGTGCCCTTTGAACAGACTGTTGCTCTTGCGGCAGATTCTTCAATCACTCCTCTCTACTTTTACCAGGATACTCCCCGTGACCTGAACACGCTGCCCTTCGGTTGGGGCCACGGCGAGCTGCGGGAATACCGGCTGGATACTACGGCGCCGCCGGCGGACAATATCACCCTCGGCATATCCAATACCCTGGCCAGCGTGTATCTTTTTACACGCATCGCAAACGCGGACCAGACGATGATCCTCACCGGCTATGACCTGAACGCGCTGAATGATTTTATTTCATATATTCGTAATTACACCTGCGGGGCTGACATTAGGGACACCGCTTGGGCGGCAAAATTGCTCTACGACTGCACTGACGGCAGGGTGCTTATGATTGAAATGAATAACGGTACCTGGGGCACCGGTGCGGAAATCATCGCCAGGGCATTCAGCGACGCGTATTGGGGCGGAAGTGATTACGGGACAGCATCGACCGTGCGTGACGCACTCGGTGCTTCCGGAGGCACCCTTCCTGGCTGCCCGTAATTGCCGGTCACTGGCGGCTACTGCATCGAATCGGCTTCGATTTCAGCTTCGTAGCCAGCGTCCTCGATGGTGTGCCGGATGTCCTCGACGGTCAGCGTGGACTCGTCGAATTCCACCGTCACCCTTTTTGTGTACGGGTCCGCGACGACACTCTCGATGCCGCCAAGGTTGTTGACGGCATTCTCGATGGTCGTTTTGCTGTAACCGCCCCTCATGTTGGCTGAGGTTAGTTCTTTTGTTACAAGCATGGATAACTCCTTGTGTTTATTAGTATACCAATATTACCGGGAATTATCCACTGCCGGAGTGAAAAAAGAGATATGAAAAAGCCGCGGAAAGGGCCGCGGCGGCGTTAAAATTTATCGTATGTAAATGTTTACATGCTGAGAGCTGGTTTTCCCGGACCCGGGGCGAAGGTATAGGGGATATTATTCCACATCATAGCCGGCTTCTTCTATGGCACGCCTGATGGCTTCCAGCGTGACAGTCTTTTCGTCAAAATTAATTTCGACTTTTTTCGTGTCCGGGTCCGCGTTGACGCTGGCAATTCCCGGCAGCCCTTTCACCGCCTTTTCAATGGTCATTTTGCAGTGCATGCAGCTCATTCCCGGCGCCGTTACTATCTGTTTCATCATTGTTCCCTCTTGCCTGTTTTCATATGGCGAAATTTATCATCCAGTGAAGGATATGAACGCCTGACCCCGCCAAGGTTACGCATTATGATTTCAGGAACTCCGTTATTTTCTTCACGATGTTCTCCTTCGTGAACCCGAACTCTTCCGCCAGGACCTTGGCCGGCGCAGACGTCCCGAAGGTCTCCATGGTGACATAGAGGGCATGGGGGCCGGCGTATTTCTCCCAGCCCATGCGGATCCCCGCCTCAACGACGGCCTTGGGGGTGCCGTGGGACAGCACCTCCATGCGATACGATGACGGCTGCTCGTCGAAGAGCTCCCAGCAGGGGAAGGAGACGACCCTGGCCTTGATTCCTTTTGACGCGAGCTCTTCCGCGGCGGCCATGGATACATGCACTTCCGATCCTGACGCCAGTATCACGATGTCCGGCTTTCCGGCGGCGTCCTTCACGATGTAGGCGCCCCTGTGGAGGTTCTCCGCTCCGCGGCCCTGTTCCCGCGCTATGACGGGCAGGTCCTGGCGCGTGAGGGAAAGCATGGTGGGGCCCTTCGCCCGGGCGATGGCGGCGAGCCAGGCTTCCTTCGTTTCTTCGGCGTCGGCCGGCCGTATCACGTTCAGGTTGGGGATGGCCCGCGCCGACGCCACGTGCTCCACCGGCTGGTGCGTGGGGCCGTCCTCGCCCACGAAGAAGGAATCATGGGTGAAGACGTATATGGTGCGGAGCCCGCCCAGGGCGGCAAGGCGCACCGGCGGCCGCATGTAGTCGAGAAAAGCGAGGAACGTGGCGGTGTAGGGGACGATGCCGCCGTAATAGGCCATGCCGTTCTGGATCGACCCCATGGCGTGCTCCCTGATCCCGAAGTGGATATTGCGGCCGATCGCGCCCTTTCCCGATTCGCTGAAGCCCTTCACGAAGGACTTGTTGCTGGGACCGAGGTCCGCGGACCCGCCGATGAGGTTCGGCATTTCCCTGAAGAGCGCCTCGAGGACCTTCCCGCTCGCGGACCGCGTCGCCACGGCCTTGGCCGGGTCGAAGGCGGGAAGCTTCGTCCTGAGGGCGTTGATGTCGGGAATGCTGAAAAAGGAATTCCACCGGGCCAGTTTCTCGCCGGATAACGACGCCTTGAACTGCTTCTTCCACGCGTTGTGGGCCCTTTTCATTTTTTTCTTCCGCTCGCCGAAGATGTCATACACCCGCTGGGGAACGCAGAAGGATTCGTCCGGGGAACAGCCGATGTTCTTTTTGGATGCCGCAACCTCGTCAACGCCCAGGGGCGCCCCGTGGGATTCCTCGGATCCTTCCAGTTTCGGGCTTCCCTTGGCGATCCGGGTCTTGGCGATGATGATGGATGGCCGGTCGAGGTTCTTCTGAGCTTTTTTGATCGCTTTCTCTATCTGGGCGTAATCATGGCCGTCGATGTTCTGCACGTGCCAGCCGTACGCGGCAAAGCGCTTCGCCACGTCCTCGGAGAAGGCGAGGCTGGTCGGCCCTTCGATGGAGATGTCATTCGAATCATAGATGTATATCAGCTTCCCGATGCCCCAGTGGCCCGCCAGGGAGGCCGCCTCCGAGGAAACGCCCTCCATGATGTCGCCGTCGCTGACGAGGGCGTAGATGTAATGGTCGATGACGGCGCCGTCAGGGCCGTTGAACTCGGCGGCGAGGATGTCCCGCGCCACGGCCATGCCGATGCCGTTGGCGAAGCCCTGGCCCAGGGGGCCGGTGGTGGTCTCCACCCCGCGCGTCGCCGTGTGCTCGGGATGTCCCGGGGTTTTGCTGCGGAGCTGGCGGAAGTTCCGGATATCGTCAAGGGTCAGGTCGTACCCGCTCATGTGCAGCGCGGAATAGAGGAGCATTGACCCGTGGCCCGCGGACAGGACGAAGCGGTCGCGGTTGGCCCAGGCGGGATCGGCCGGGTCGTGCTTCAGTATCTTCGCCCAGAGCACGGCGGCGATATCGGCGCACCCCATGGGCATGCCCGGGTGTCCGGAGTTGGCCTTCTGAACCGCGTCCATGGACAGGGTCCGTATTGATGTCGCAATCAGCTTGAGGTCGTCATTGGTTATGGCCATAGGTCAGTCCTTAATAAAAAATCAAGACGGCAGATAGTCAGGATTGTCGTCGGTTCGAGAGGAAATCAATGATGTATTAATATTTTTTTATGTCGCTAAATGCAAGTATTTTTATGTCGCGGGAGGATAATTAATTTACAGTAATAAGGACCCCTGATCTGGGTCATGCTGTTCCCGCAGAGCTTTGGCGGTTCTCCGGGGTTTCAGCGGCCGGATGGGGTCAGCACCTTGTTTTTGTTCTTGATGTCAGGATTGGATGCCCCCATACTGGGGCCGGTGCGCAGTCAGGATAGATGCATTTCCGTCTGAAGGAGTATGTCATACAATAATGGCTCAGCTCAAAGCAGCAGACGCCCCGGGGCCTCCCTGGCTCCGGCTCGGCATCACCGAGGCCGGGTGGCGCGTCCTCGCCGCGGCCTTCTATGATCTTGCCCATGACGATTTCAGGAAATTCGGCGAGCTGCCTGATTCCCTGAGGGAGTGTTCGGCGGGCAGGCTCTGCTCCCGGTATATTGAAACCGGAGACCGCGATTTCGTGGAACGGGCGGGGCGGGAGATCACCGGGTCCCGGGAGTGGCACGTCTATCTTGGCAGGATGATGTAATAGAAAGCCGCAGACGCCGCGGCGCATATTCTTCTTGCCATGCCGGCAATGTTGTGCGAATGATTTCAACGAGGTGCAATGCCATGCGTAACTATCTGACCGTTCCGCTGATTTTCTTCGCCGCTTCGGTAGCTGGGGCGGGAATTGCGGGGATTCATTCTCCTGCAGGGAAGCGGGCTATGACGGGAAGGGCCTGCTCCGAGTCCTGAAGAACTGTTTTTGCGGACAGGACGGTTCCGGCGATTGCGGTGACGTCTATTGCTTCGATGACAGGGAAAGGCTCCTGATGGTGCAGGGCAGGATACCGGGAACCACGGTCAATTACGGGTATTATCACCAGTATTGCCTGGACAGCATTGTGTGGATAGAGGTGACATTGATAAACGGCAGCGCCGGGATCCCCGACGAGACGGAGAAGTTCTTTTACTGAGAGAGGGCGTCTACAGCGCCGGCATTACCCTGTCCCTGAAAAATTCAAAAAGAGAATTCCGCGTGGCCACTATGTTGCCTATGATGTCCTTGACGGAGCATCCGGCCGTGTCGGTCACGATCTTGAAGAGGTTTACTTCCACGTCCAGGGCGCGGCAGGCCTGCACCACGGCGGCGCCTTCCATGTCAACCAGGTCGGCGAATTTTCCCGCCGCAGATCGGTCATGCTCTTCAAGCACGGGCCTGTCCTGGGTGGCAAGGGTTGCGAGGCTGAATCCTTTGAGGGTGTCGGGCCGGTGCTCCACCGGGCCTTCCGCGTCGAGACGCGGGCGGTCCAGTTCATACACCATGTCTATGTGAAGTATTTCGCCTATGGCATGTTTCATGCCGGTGGCCCCGGCCGATCCCAGGTTAATGATCCGTGAAAGTGGGTACCGGTCGGCGAGGTCCGTCGCGGCAATGGCGGCTGAGGACTTCCCAATCCCGCATAAGGCCAGGACGGCGGAGCCGTTGCCGTAGATGGGGACCGGTTTTTTTTCAATGAGCTCGAGGCCCAGTCCTCCGATGAAGGGCTTTGCCTCGATAATGGTCGCCATCAGTATTCCGATACTGTTTCCCATGGATGCATGGACATCATGCGTGGCGGAGCCGGTCAATAACTATTATTTGCCCAGCGCAATAAATCTGCTTGACAAAATTAAAGAAATTTATTAAATTCTTAATAACCTACTGGTGATAGCTGCAGCGAATCAATATTACAAAACGGAAATCTTCTTGCTTTCCTTGCGGAGAGGATTAATAAAAGCCATAATATTCGATTGCATTTTTTATTGATCTTTTTAATGACGGTTGCATCTGTCTTACCGGATCATTTACATAGAGGAATATGACGGCCCAGGGGAGTTGCCGTCCGATAGACCATGGAGATACCGATGAAAAAAATCAATGTGCTCATTCTGATAATAACCGTATTCTGGATATTCGCTTCCTGTTCGAAATCATCCGAAATGGAGAACGGTGAAACATCGGCCCCGGCCCCGGCCGCGGGCGGGGCAACGGTGATATGGCATGATTTCAACAACGGCCTGAAACTCGCAGCGGAAAAGAAAAAACCCGTCATCATGGATTTCTACGCCGACTGGTGCGGTTGGTGCCGCAAGATGGAGGTGGAAGTGTTTTCGGACCGGGATGTCGCCAGGAAGCTGGGCGACAATTACATCTGCGTCAGGCTTCACACCGACAGGAACCCGGGCGAGACCATCAAGTATAAGAACCATGTCCTGACCAAGCAGGAATTCGCCATGATGCTTGGCGTCCAGGGACTTCCCACCCTTGTTTTCATGGACCGCGACGGGAACCTGATCACGAAGATACCCGGGTATATCAACAAATCGATGATGCTCCCGCTTCTGAGCTATATCAAGGATGGGTGCTACCTGAACAAGGTGCCGTTCCAGGATTACATGGACGGCAAGAGCCCCTGCGGCAAGAAGTGACACCCCCGTCCCCCGGAGGTGTCGCGGTCAGTGGCTGTAGAGCATCTGCCGTGAAATGATACGCTCGAGGCGGTATATCTTATCGGTGTACTCGCCCAGCTTGGGGTCCCTGCCGACGTTATCTTTCATGTGTTGGATCATGTCGCGCAGAAGGACCAGGTCCGACCGCCGGTCTATCTCGCCGCTTTCGATGATCTGCATCAGCAGGTCGAAGTTGTATTTGCGCAGGTTGATGCGGAAGAAGAATTCCACCCCGTATATCTGCATGACCTTTGAGAGGGACTGCTTCGATTTATCGTTTGAATATTTCTGATACTCGGGAGTGTCGACCGCCCGCTGGCTGGTCTTGGCCGCCTTGCCGTTGGCGGGGTCCTTGCCCGCGGCGGGGGAGGGTGGCGCGGCGTCGCGGAGAAGCTTGTTGTCGTTTATCTTGAGGAGCTCGTTAAGCTTGTTCGTTTTCCACGAATCGGTGAATTCGTTGAAGTTTCGCTCGATGTATCCCTCGTATTCATCCAGCATGATCGCCTTGTTGCCGATCTGGCCGATAATGGTGTTTTTATAGAATTGCGGCCTGGAATACATGTCCTTGACGATCTGGTGGAAGAGGAGCCGCTTGTTGAACTGTTTCTCGTATTCGTCCATGAGGAGCTTCTGGAAGAAGTTTTTAAGTTTCCGTATGGTCTGGAGGTCGGTTTCCACGTAGCCGTCGACCCGCTTTATTTCATTTTCCGGGTCGTCCTTGATGATCTCGAAGGAGAATATCTTATGGGAGTCCTTGAGTATCCGGATTATCCGTTCCAGTTCCGCACGGTCGATGCCGAGGAGCGACTGCATCTCCTTCTCGAATGTATCGGAATGAGGGATGGCGTCATGGTTCCCCTTTGCGTTTTGCGCCATTATTTTCTTCAGCACATCGTCTATGAACTTGTCAAGCATGGCGGCCGTCCATCCTTATCGTTGACCCGGAGGTATGATACCCCTGACTTGTTTTATTTCAAGGAATTTTTTCATCGGGCCGCTTTTCAAGAAAAAAAATTGACAAATATTAACACGGGACAGTATGGTAATCACTTTCTTTCATATAGTTATTTTTTCGTCCGGGGTTTTCCGTGAAGATCAAAGGCGCTGAAATCATTGTTGAATGCCTGAAGAAAGAGAAGGTCGAGTGCATGTTCGGCTATCCGGGCGGCGTGGTAATCCCCATTTTCCACGCCCTGCACAACGCGCCCTTCAAATTCATACTCACCAGGCATGAGCAGGGGGCCGTGCACGCCGCCGACGGCTATGCCAGGGCTTCCGGCAAGGTCGGCGTGGTCATAGCCACGTCGGGTCCCGGCGCCACCAACTGTGTGACCGGCATCGCCACGGCCCATCTCGACTCCGTGCCCCTGGTGGTCTTCACCGGTCAGGTGACGCGGCAGCAGATAGGCAACGACGCCTTCCAGGAAGTCGACAGCACCGGCATCACCCGCCCCATAACCAAGCACAATTACCTTGTCCAGGACATCAAGGACCTCGCGGGCATCATTAAAGAAGCATTTTACATTGCCTCTACCGGCAGGCCGGGCCCGGTCCTCATTGACGTGCCGGTGGACATATCAAAGGGCGAACACAAGTTCGCCTATCCCGATACCGTGCACATTCGGAGCTATAAGCCCGTTTACGAAGGCCATCCGGGACAGATCAAGAAGGCGTGCCAGCTTATCGAGACATCGAAGCGGCCGGTGATCTACGCCGGCGGGGGCGTGGTGATATCCAACGCTTCGAAGGAGCTCAGGGAGTTCGTGATGAAGACCCAGATACCGGTCACCACGACCCTCCTTGGCCTGGGCGTTTACCCGGAGACGGACCGCCTTGCCCTGGAGATGCTGGGCATGCACGGCACCTATTATGCCAACCACGCGGTGAACGAGTCTGATCTTCTTATTGCCGTGGGTGCCCGCTTTGACGACCGGGTCACCGGCAAGATCTCCGACTTCATCCCGAATGCGAAGGTCATCCACATCGATATCGACCCCGCGTCGGTCAGCAAGACGGTGCCGGTGGACGTCCCCATCGTGGGGGATTGCAGGCGGGTCCTCACCCAGATGATCGAGCAGATAAAGGCCCCGAAGATCGACGAGTGGCTCGCCGAGATCGACAGGCTTAAGAGGGAGCATCCCCTGACCTACGAGAGGAACGGCGACGACCGCATCAAGCCCCAGTTCGTCGTTGAGGAGATCTACCGCCAGACAAAGGGCGACGCCATCATCTGCACCGAGGTGGGGCAGAACCAGATGTGGGCGGCGCAGTTCTACAAATACACCCAGCCGCGGACCTTCATATCCTCCGGCGGCCTCGGCACCATGGGTTACGGCTTTCCCGCCGCCATCGGCGCGCAGCTGGCGCGGCCGGACAAGCGGGTCATCGACATCGCCGGCGATGGGTCGATACAGATGAACATACAGGAGCTCATCGTGGCGGTGCAGCACCGGCTGCCGGTCATCATCGCCATACTCAACAACGGGTTTCTCGGCATGGTGCGCCAGTGGCAGCAGCTGTTTTTCGACAGACGCTACAGCCATACCTGCATCGATTTTGCCCCCGATTTCGTGAAACTTGCCGAGGCCTACGGCGCCGAGGGGATTCGTATCAAGACCTATGACGAGGTCGCGCCGGCCCTGCAGAAGGCCCTTGCCATAACCGACCGGCCCATCATCCTGGATTTTATCGTCTCCCGTGAGGAGAACGTGTATCCGATGGTGCCGGCGGGACAGTCGTTCAAAGAGATCATCATGAGGGAGATGCTCGCGTGAGCCATGACAGCGCCACATGACGAAGACATAAAACAATACGTGATATCGGTCAAGGTGGAGAACCGCTTCGGCGTCCTGGCGCGCGTCGCCGGGCTCTTTTCCGCGCGCGGCTACAATATCGATTCCCTCGCGGTGAGCGCGACCGAGCAGGAGGACGTATCGGTCATGACCATCGTGGTCCGGGGCAATGACCGCGTCATTGAGCAGGTGAAGAAGCAGCTGAACAAGCTGATCGACGTTATAAAGGTGAGCGACCATTCCGATATGCCCACCGTGGAGCGCGAGCTGGTGCTGGTGAAGGTGAATGCCCCGCCGAACAAGCGTCCCGAGATATACCAGCTGGGGGAGATCTTCAGGGCGGACATCGCCGATATATCACAGAAGACCATCACCCTGGGCGTGAAGGGCGATCCGGACCAGGTGCAGAATTTCATCGAGCTCCTGAAGCCTTACGGCATCAAGGAGCTTATGCGCACCGGGCGGGTGTCGCTATTAAAAGAGTAGATCCCCCTGTCCCCCGGAGGGGGCACGAGGGAATAACTCGGTTGCAATAAGCAACTACCGATAACTATCGGCGTATTATTGAGTTGGATTATATCCTGTTTTAATGCATGGTTATAGTTTAATAGATTAAATATATTATAAATAGACCCATGGCCCCTCCGGGGGACAGGGGGTCTGCAAGGAGTTCATCATGGCAAAGATGTATTATGATAACGACGCCGACCTGGGCGCGTTGAAGAATAAAACGATAGCGATCGTCGGATACGGGAGCCAGGGCCACGCCCAGGCGCAGAACCTCCGCGATAGCGGCCTGAACGTCATCGTGGCGGAGCTGCCCGGCACCGATAACTATCGGCTGGCGGAATCGCACAACTTCAAGCCGGTGACGGCGCGGGAAGCGGCCGAGAAGGCGGACCTGATCCAGATATTGGCCCAGGACCACGTGCAGGCGAAGCTCTACAAGAGCGACGTGGAGCCCTTTATGAAGGCGGGCAAGACCCTGGTCTTCTCCCACGGCTTCAACATCCATTTCGGCCAGATCGTACCGCCGAAGGAGATCGATGTCATCATGGTAGCGCCCAAGGGCCCGGGCCACCTGGTCCGGAGCGAATACGAGAAGGGCGGCGGCGTGCCGTGCCTGATCGCCATCCATAACGACGCTTCAGGCAAGGCCAAGCAGACCGCCCTGGCCTACGCGAAAGGGCTGGGCGCTACCCGCGCCGGCGTTCTCGAAACGACATTTAAAGAAGAGACCGAGACCGACCTCTTCGGTGAGCAGTCCGTCCTCTGCGGCGGCGCCTCCGAGCTGGTCAAGGCCGGGTTCGATACCCTGGTCGAGGCCGGGTACCAGCCGGAGATCGCCTACTTTGAATGCCTCCACGAGCTCAAGCTCATCGTCGACCTCTTTTACCAGGGCGGGATCAATTACATGCGCTACTCCGTGTCCGACACGGCCGAGTACGGCGACTACATGAGCGGTCCCCGCATCATAACCAGGAAGACCAGAAAGGAAATGAAGAAGATCCTTAAGGAGATCCAAAACGGCAAATTTGCGAAAAAGTGGATAGAGGAGAACGAGAAGGGAAGGCCCGAGTTTAACAGGATCAAGGAAGAGCAGAAGAACCATCTCATCGAGAAGGTCGGCGCGGACCTCCGCAAGATGATGAAGTGGATCAACGCAAAGTGAATATTATCGCACCCCGCCGCCTCCCGCGGCGTGGTGCGACGGATCATGGGCGCGCCGGCCCATGCTCTCAAAGGGCACCGGGTCCGCGTTCATTCGTCCGGATCCTCACCACCTCCTCGACCGGGTAGACATATATCTTGCCGTCTCCCGTATATCCCGTTTGCGCATATTTTTGAATCAAATCGACAACCGCATCAGCCATGTCATCATTGACAACCACTTCAAGCTTGATTCGCGGTATTACGGCAACCCGCTCATACATTATTTTATCTTTTGCGTTTTTGGCTCTTTGTCTTCCGAATCCCTTGACCTCCGAGACGGATACGCCGGGGAACCCTTCGATCTGCTGGAGCTTTTCGGTCACGTCCCATAATTTTGATGACCGGATTATTGCCTTGATTTCTTTCATGTTCTTCCTCGTTTAATTTATTTGTGTCCCTGTGCGGGGACCATGTCGGTAAACTTTGATCCTATCGCGCTATCATCCATTTCCCGTCAATGTAACCCGCGTACACGCCGAAGGTGAATGATCCCGCGTTCTTGATTTCTTTTGTCCGTATCGGTTCCCTGCCGTTCCTGTCGGTGACTTCGACGAGCTTTCCGTCGGCAACCGGCCTCATGACCAGATTGTCCGCGTCAAGGGGCAGGAGGATGAAATCCCTTTCGGCCAGCATTTCCTTGAATGACTGCATGAATTTTGTCTTCAGGTCATCGGTGGACTGGTGGCGCAGTTTCATCATGTCCGTGGAGGCGAACCGGAGCAGGTCCCAGACGGCATTGGCGTCCTTCTTCTGCAGCGCCGCGTGGTAATCCCTGATGATCCCGGTTATCTGCCTGCGCGCCTCGTCGTCCAGCTTTGCCGGTTTTGCCCTGGCCCACAATTCCGAGGGAGGAACATATGACGGCTTGAAGGTTGCCGATCTGGTAAAGGGCGATTTGACATTATCAAGGCGGTTATCGCCCTCTTTTTCCGGGATCCGTAATTCGAAAAATATTTTTCCTTCATTGGTCATCTGCCCTTCCCTGACGGTGGACAGGCTGACCGTTATGGACGGTTTGCCGGACGAATCGATTTTTTTTTCAAGGGGTTTGACGGCAACCGTCACGGTGTTTGTCCCGGGATAGATCCACATGCCGACCTCGGAAAAACCCGTTACCGTGTATGCGTCGTCCCTGTCGGTCTCGGTGATGTGTATGCCGTTCAGCTCAATCTCCGCGTTGCAATGGTGGACCGAATAATTGATGATTACAAAGTGCTTTTCCATGGGTTCGCCGGCGCCGTCGGTAACGACCACGGCGGCGAGAAACACACAGGTCAGAAGTAACAGCGTCGTCATTTTCATGAATAAACCCTTTCATTTCTTATGGTATGTCTCTGGTGGGATTATATCCGGAGTCGATAAAAAATTCAATCCTCTTTTTTTTATATTGATGGCTGATAAGTTGGTTGCAATCGGTCCCCCCGCGGTAACAATATACGGACATGGATTTCTTACTAACAAGGGCACTGTAATGGAAACAATCAGGAAGCTCCGCATAACCGGAATGTCCTGCGCCGCCTGTTCGGCCAGGATCGAGAAGTCGCTGAAAAAGCTGGAGGGAGTGAGCGACGCCAGCGTCAACCTGGCGCTGGAAACGGCCAGCGTCACCTTTGATGACGCGGCGGTCAAGCAGGACGATATCATCGCCGCCGTGGAAAAGGCGGGCTACGGGGCCGAACTGGAGGAGCAGAAAAGCGAAGGCCAGGTTGATCTCATCATAACCGGGATGTCGTGCGCCGCCTGCGCCGCCCGCATCGAAAAGGCTCTTGCGAAAAAGAACGGGGTCCTCGAGGCCGCCGTGAACCTCACCACGGAAAAGGGCAGGGTGCGCTTTGATCCCCTCAGGGTCAAGTCCTATGAGATCATCGACGAGATACGCCGGGCTGGATATGACGCAGAGAAGATCGAGGAGGAGGCCCCGGACCGCGCCGCGGAGCTCCGGCGCGGCGAGGTGCGGAAGCTCGGCATCCTGGTCGCCGTGTCCGCGGCGCTGAGCGCCCCCCTGATAGCATCCATGATCCTGATGCTGATCGGCGTCCACGCCCCTGCGCTCCATCATCCGCTGCTGCAGCTTGCCCTGGCCACGCCGGTGCAGTTCGTCGTGGGATGGCGTTTTTACCGCAACGCGTACCTGGGGGTCCGCGGCGGCAGTCCGGGTATGGACCTCCTGGTGGCCCTGGGGACCAGCGCCGCCTATTTCTACAGCATATACAATGGCTTTATTCTGCCGCTGACGGGCGCCGCCGCGGGGGACCTCTATTTCGAGGCCTCGGCCGTGGTCATAACCCTGGTCCTGCTGGGCAAGTTCTTCGAGGCGCGCGCCAAGGGGATGACATCCGAAGCCATCAAGAAGCTCGTGAAGCTCCAGCCGGCGACGGCCACCATCGTGAGGGACGGGCGCGAGATCGTTGTCCCGGCCGCCGAGGTCGCGCCGGGAGACACGGTGACGGTGCGGCCGGGAGAGAAGATCCCCGTTGACGGCCGCGTCATCGAGGGCTCTTCATCGGTGGACGAAAGCATGATCACCGGCGAGAGCGTGCCGGTCGACAAGGGCCCCGGCGACCCGGTCACCGGGGCGACCATCAACCGCTTCGGGACGATTGCCTTCCGGGCGGAGCGCGTCGGCAGGGATACCGTCCTGGCACAGATCATCCGCACCGTCGAGGAGGCCCAGGCCGGGAAGCCGCCGATCCAGCGCTTCGCCGACAGGGTGGCCGCGGTATTCGTGCCGTCGGTCCTTGCGGTGGCGGCGGTCGCCTTCGTCGCATGGATGGTCGCCACGGGGAACCTGGAAATGGCGATCGTGAGTGCCGTGGCGGTGCTGGTCATCGCTTGTCCCTGCGCCCTCGGCCTCGCCACCCCCACGGCGGTCATGGTGGGCACGGGCCGCGGCGCTGACCTGGGGATCCTCTTTAAGAGCGGCCCGGCACTGGAGGCTGCGTACCGCACGCGGGCCGTTATGCTTGACAAGACCGGCACCATCACCACCGGCGACCTGTCGGTTTCGGACGCGGTTTCGGCCGGCGGGATCCCGGAAAACGATCTGCTGCGCTATGCCGGCATTGCTGAAAAGAAATCCGAGCACCCGGTCGGCAGGGCCATATACCGCCGCGCGTCGGAGGTGCATGACATTCCCGACCCGGAGCAATTCATGGCGGAGCCGGGCAGGGGAGTGCGCGCCCGGTATGACGGAACTGACATTTTGGCCGGGACCCTGGCCTATGTGCGGGAGAGCGGCATTGACGCATCCTGCTGCGATGATATCATTGCCGGCCTGGAAAGCATGGGCAAAACCGCAGTGATCGTCGCCGCCGGCGGCAGGGCTGCCGGAGTGGTCGCGGTTTCGGACACCATCAGGGAAACGTCCCGGCGGGCGGTGGCCGGCATGAAGGATATGGGGCTCGACGTGTACATGGTGACGGGAGACAACCGCCGCACCGCCGAATTCATCGCCGAGCAGGCAGGCATCGACGCCGGCCGGGTCATCGCCGGGGTCCTTCCCGGCGGCAAGGCGGACGCGGTGCGGGACCTTCAGCGCAAGGCAGGGGCGGTGGCCATGGTGGGCGACGGCATCAACGACGCCCCGGCCCTGGCGGCCGCGGACACGGGAATCGCCGTCGGCACGGGCACCGATATCGCTATGGAATCGGCGGACATAACCATTATGAGCGGCGACCTCACGGGGGTCGTCACCGCGATCCGGCTCTCGCGCCGTACCATACGGAAGATCAGGCAGAACTTTTTCTGGGCCTTCATATACAACTGCATCGGCATACCCTTCGCGGCGTCGGGGATGCTGTCGCCCATACTGGCCGGCGCGGCCATGGCCATGAGCTCGGTGTCAGTGGTGATGAATTCGCTGCTGCTGAAGAGGTTTAAGTAGAACTACTGCACCATCTCCCCGATGATCCGGTCCAGCTCCGCGGTGAGCTCGTTGATCACCGTGGTGGACCGGGACAGCTTGAGGGCGATGGTGACGATCTCCTGCGAGTTCTGGGCGATATCGAAGGCGGTCCTGGTCGATTCGTCCGTCGCGATCTTCTGCTCCGCCGTCGAGTTTTCGATGGTCTTGCTCGATTCGTGTATCTTGATGTTCAGGTTCTTTATCGTCTTGATGGTCACGCCGATGTCGTTGATGAGATTGCCCACCTCGGTAACCTCGACCTTGATGGCCAGGATTGCCTCATTGAGCTTGTTCATCGTCTCCACGGACATGTTGATGAGCCTGCCGCTTTCGTCGATGAGCTTCAGGTTCTCGCTGATGATATTCCCGATCTCCTTGGCGTTCTGGGTCGTGGCGTCGGCCAGCTTCGATATTTCGTCAGCAACGACGGCAAAGCCCCTGCCGTATTCGCCGGCCCGGGCGGCCTCGATGGCGGCGTTGAGGGAGAGGAGGTTGACCTTATCGGCTATGTCGTTTATGATCTGGACGAACCTCGCCATCTCGTCCGACTTGACCTTGACCGTGTTGAACTTCTCCTCGGTGAGCTTGATCTGGTCAGCGGTGGCCTCCGAGTACTGGGTCACCTCGTTCAGCGAACGGTTCATCTCCAGCGAGCTATCCTGCACCTTGTCGTTCACGGACTTCAGGTCGTTCACCGAGTCGACGGTGATGGCCAGCTCCTCGTAGAGGGAGCGGGCGATGTCGCTGATGGTGCTGGAATTCGAGGCCAGCTCTTCCAGGGAGGTCGTTATCTGCTCGAGGGCCGCCGCCTGGTGCTGCGATATGTCGTTCATGTTCTTGGTGATCTGGTCGTGCTCCACCGTTTCCTTTTTCAGGATGTCCATGGACTGGGTGACGGCGACAGCCATGCCGCGGAGGCCGGACAGGCTTTTCTTCGCCTCGTCATGCTGGTAGATGGCGAACTTCAGGAGGCGCCGCGTCGCCCGGGAGCCGACAAAGGCGCCGACGCCGACCATGCCGTACAGGATATAGCGCACCGCCGTGTCTGAAACAGGCGGCGGCAGGCGCAGCTCGGGGTTGATGATGAAAATAACCGTCTGGGAAATGAAGACGATGATCGTCGCATATATGGTGATGGGAGTATTGAAGTAAAAAATGCTCAGTGCGAGGGGAATGTAGCGCGTGGCGAAGAGCTGTTTCGCGCCATGGAACGTGGATTCGAACACGGATATGCAGATCAGGACGCCGGTTATCATTATGTAGCCCGAAGCTATTTTTCCCTTGAACCTGTTGGACACAAGGACGGTGATGGTAAGCGTTACGGCGACGATGGCCAGCTCTATGGCGATATGCTCGTATTCAAGGTATTGTGAGCCGATCCCCGCGGCCTTGATGGCGGTGACGGCTACATTGGCAAAACCGACTATGAAGAGGAAGGCATACAGCATCCGCTTGTTGTTTTCGATGATGACGTCTGAAAAGATTTTTGACTTTTCCGCTTCGCCATGAATATCTTTATCTTTCTGTTTTTTATTAGAAGCCATTGCCCCACCCTGGTTCTTTGCCGTTTATTTAAAATGTCGGTTATTGTTACTGAATTTTGCACATATTATAGTAGATTTGTCACTAAAAATTTAGGTCTTGAACTGTAAATACTGCGAATGGTTCCCGGAATACCGCCCGGGGAAGCTATCGTGCTTTTGGCAACCGTACTGAGCGGGCTTTTAAGCGGGAGAATGCCGGCAATTCCGTCTTGTTTTACTGTCATGGCCTGGCTTGGGGCGGACGATTATTATTCTTGACATGGTCCCGTTGTGCGGAATAAGTATCTTCAACATTTGCAATCAACACATGAGGCGGATTCGAAATGACTGATAAGACCCTTCCCTTTACCAGGGAGCAGATAGAACGCATCGTGAAGGAATATCCGACCCCTTTCCACATATATGACGAGAAGGGGATGCGCGCAAATGCCAGGCGCCTGGTAAAGGCCTTTTCCTGGGCCCCCGGCTTCAAGGAATACTATGCCGTAAAAGCGTGCCCCAATCCCTACATCATGAAGGCCCTGAAACAGGAGGGTTTCGGCTCGGACTGCAGCTCCCTGGCGGAGCTGGTTCTGTCGGAGCGGACCGGGATCACCGGGGAGAATATTTTTTTCAGCTCCAACGATACGCCGGCCGTGGAATACGTGAAGGCCAGGGAACTGGGGGCCATCATCAATCTCGATGATATCACCCACATCCCCTTCCTGGAAAAGGAGGCCGGGTTGCCCGAAGTCATATCCTTCAGGTATAACCCCGGGCCCCTGAGGGGAGGCAATCATATCATCGGCCACCCGGAGGATGCCAAGTACGGCTTCACGCGGCCACAGCTATTCGAGGGGTATGGCATCCTGCGCGAGAAGGGAGTGAAGCGGTTTGGGCTCCATACCATGGTCGCCTCAAACGAGCTTGACCCGGACTACTTCGTCGACACGGCTGACATGCTCTTTAACCTGGTCGCGGAAATCCACCTGGAGGTGGGGGTCCGCTTCGAGTTCGTGAACCTGGGGGGCGGCTTCGGGATCCCGTACCGGCCGGAGCAGAATGCGATCAACCTTGAATATGTTTCCGATAAAATCCGCGAGCGTTACGAGCAGATCATCGTTCCCGCGGGGCTTCATCCCCTGAAGATATTCATGGAAAGCGGCCGGATGATCACCGGCCCCTACGGCTACCTGGTGGCAAGGGCTATCCACAGGAAGAACATCTACAAGAACTATATCGGCCTGGACGCGTGCATGGCGAACCTCATGCGTCCCGCGCTGTACGGCGCCTACCATCACATCACCGTGGTCGGAAAGGAGGACCGGCCGCTGAACCACACCTATGACGTGACCGGATCCCTGTGCGAGAACAACGACAAGTTCGCCGTCGACCGCAGGCTGCCGGAGATAGAGATCGGCGATATCATCGTGATCCATGACACCGGCGCCCACGGCTTCGCCATGGGTTTCAATTATAACGGCAAGCTCCGTTCCGCCGAGCTCATGCTGAAGGAGGACGGCTCGGTCGAGATGATCCGCCGCGCCGAGACGCTGGATGATTATTTCGGCACCCTGGACTTCTCCCGCATCTGAGACTTACCGTGGTACGACTGCCGGCGGATGAAATTCGTCGGAGATGTAGTCAAAGAAGCGTTCCGTCAGAACTTGGCCGCCGAAGGGCGTGTGGTGTATCGGGTCGTTCGGATATTTCACCGCGCCTGCCCTGCCTTTGCTGTCTTTCATGACCGCCACGAACAATCCCTTTTCACTGGTCATATCCCATGCCGGTATGTAACGGACGCCGCGGTGTTTCCGGCTGCGGTCGCGGAATACCTTGTTCAGCACCGGGTATCGCGATTCAAAGTAGGGGTGGTTTGTCGAGGGCTGCCCGACAAGGTAGACCCGCTTCACCTTCGGCGCGATATCGTCCAGGTAGCGGTCCAGCCGGGAAGCATATTCATCGCGCCAGCCTTCCTGGGTGAAGAGCAGGAGTGTGCCGTCCTGCCTGCGCAGGGCGTAGCAGTCGTTCCCGCCGAAAAGGATCACCACCACGTCGGGGCGGAACCACTGTATATACTGGAGCGTCTTGCCGTGCCAGTCAAAGCGGATGAACTCGCTGAGGCCCGTTGACTTCACCGCGATGCGGAGGACCTGAACGCCGGGCATTTCCCTGAGTCGGTGCTCCAGCATGTATCCGAAGTAGCCCGCCATGATGGAGTCTCCCAGGAGGAGGAACCGGAGCGGGGGATCGAGCTTCACCCGCGAATGGGTGGCGCAACCGGCGGCCGCGAAGAGGGTCAGAGCAAGAATGATTGATGCGATGGCGTGTCTTATTATAATGTAACTACCTTTTTACGTTTGAGGAGCGTTTTTTAACCGCGCGTATCATCCATAACGGCGTGCCGGGAACCGGGCCTGCTTTAACACGGGATACCGGCAGCGCGGTAAACAATAATTCGGCATCTTTCAACGGCATAGACCGGGCGGCGATTTTCCACCTGAACCCGGCCATGGCCAACGGTTTCAGGAAACAGGGCGCATGCTGCCGCGCGACAAAGGCCCGCCGGTCATCGCGATGGTTGTCCGGGTCCACTTCCATCACGACCAGGGGGCATCCCGGCCGGAGGACGCGCAGGCATTCTTTGAGGCTCCGGGCCGGGTCCGGCCAGTGCTTGATTGAACAGACGCTGATAAGGCCGTCAAAGGAATCATCGGCAAAGGGCAGACTCATGGCGGAACCAGCCATGAAACAGAGTCTGCCGCTGGGGTCAGGGGAACGTTTCCGGGCGCGCCGCACCTGGTCCGCGGAAAGGTCCAGACCGGTTATGTGCCAGCAGGGGTTGGCGGCCGCAAGGTTAATGGCCAGATGGCCCCCGCCGCAGCCCACGTCAAGGAGACGGCCATCAGACGGTATCGCCTTCAGGAGGGGCCGCAGGAACCGGGGCCGCTCTTCGAGCATTTCATATATCGCGGGGGCCACGGCCCGATCATACAGCCATGATTCAAGGGCGTGGTACGGCGCTGTTATATCGCGGAACATGATGCAAGGTCCAGAAATTCAAGTGGCCCCTTCCGGAGAAGGGGCTTCGGCGATCACCAGTTCAGATTGTCGGTGTTGGTAACCTGAAGGTATTCCCGTATCTTGTCCCGAATCGATTCGGGCAGCTTGATCCCGATCGACTTCAGGCGTGATTCATACTTGTCAAAAGAGCGCATGTGCTGTGATGTCGTTGCGAATATCCGGAAATAGGACCTGATGCTTCCTTCCATCTCACGGCGGAACTCGATGTCTTCGTTAAGGATGTCCTCGATCGGCGCTATGGCCTTATAGTTGACCGGCCTGCATATGGACCGGTACGCCACGAAGCGCTGGGTCACCTCGCACTCGTAATTCTTCGTGATAATGCTGCGCTCGACCACGTTCAGGTCGATGCAGTCGATGATCTCAAACTTGTATTTGTCGCCGATAATGTTTTCGAGCAGGGCCTTCGCGCTCTTGTAGTAGTCGCACTGCTCGTACATGTCCTGGCAGTTCCTTCCGCACCGGACGTACAGGACGATGTCGATATCTGAGCTTTCCTGGGAGATGCCCATGTTCACTGATCCGACGATGTCCATGGCTATGTCGTCGAACTTGTCTTTTAGGAGCTCAATGGCATGGTCGAGCTCGTCCAGACGCTCTTCGGTTTCCTGGGTTCGGAACATCCGGAAAAAATTCTTAATTTCCTTGAAGAGCTCGATTTCCGGGATATGGTGATATTTCTGCACCTCCATGTCGTAGTTCCGCCCCAGGCACCTGGCCTGTAAACGCTCAACATCAATGATATCCTCGAGCCATCTACCGTCGATGTGGTAGTATTCGACGATGTCATGAATGCGGTGATCGCCGACCATTTTCTTCAATGAAATTTTTTCAAGGTCGGTTTCGTTGAACTCGATCTGATAGAAGAAACCTCCCTCGGACACCTCGCCCTGCACGGTTGTCACCTCGCCGAAATTGGACGGGTTGAGATATACGCATCCTTCGACTTCCTTGAAACCCCAGTCGTTGTGGATATGGCCGGTAAGGCACAGCTTGACGTCGTTATTCTCGCAAAAAGTCCTGAGGGCAGGCGAACCTGACGGACCGATGCGGGCGATGCGGTCATGGATGCCGTGGGCAGGCTGGTGGGCGACGATGATGTCCGGCTTAACGGCCTTGAAGAAATTCCACATCTCGTTGTTGCTGTCGTCGGTCCCTATGCCGCCGTTGTATTTAACGATATACCGCTCCGGGATTCCCGCGGTCCATACATCGGCGCCGCCGTATCCTGCTATCTTGAGACCGCCGATATTGTGCCAGTGGAGGTGAAGGTCCCTCTCGTGGAGGGAGGTAAATTTCAGGTCCATGTCATAGTTGCCAGGAAGTGCAAATACCGTGGAGGATTTGAAGGATATTATGTTCTCAAGGACCTTGTATTTCTGCTGCATGACACGGCGGGCCCTGATGGTGAGCTGTTGGTATTCGCTTCCCTTGTCGATAATGTCTTCCGGTACGTTGGGGGAATCAAGTAGCTCGTTTACAAAGTCCTCAAGGATCAGTTTTTCCCGGCCCATCTTTTTTCTGAGGCTGTGAAGATATGTCTGAATGTCGTGGTACTGAATGGCTGTATTGATGCTATAGAAAGGGATATCGATAAGGTCCCCGCCTACAATGTATAGATCAGCGACTGATTCATAGAGAAGGGATGCGGTCTGGTTGAAAGATCCATGGATGTCGGTCAGGAAAATGATTTTCATATATGATCCAGATATATTTAGTAATGATATAAACAAATTAAAAATATTTCAAGAGTTAATAAATATTTTTTACTCTGACACCGAAATAATAGAGTTATATTATCAATAAGTTTATATTCTTTTTTTACTCTGGCACCTCTATTTTTTTCAATTTTTCCTGCCCCATCCGTATACCACTAAACCACACCAGAAACGAGGAAAAACCCATGCCGCGACCATTGCGCATCTGTCTGCCGGATACAACCAACCAT
>Ga0208940_1000947_pt1 | contig 32651 bp, 26 predicted proteins | sample AD_JPNNA6_MetaG_FD_184445 | JGI IMG/M metagenome (GOLD analysis project Ga0208940, IMG submission 184445) | Active sludge microbial communities of municipal wastewater-treating anaerobic digesters from Japan - AD_JPNNA6_MetaG (SPAdes) (version 2) | ecosystem: Engineered > Bioreactor > Anaerobic... | reverse complement strand
TTCATCAAATATGAATAAACTTATGAAAAAATTTATTGACAAGGAAATTTATGAGGCTGTATTTATAGACGATAGATTAAAATGTTAAAAAAAAACAAAGATTATCGTTGACTTTTACCATAGATGACGTTATAAAGAAAAATGACACATATGACCGTTCAAGGAGCAAATCGACTCATACGGAACTAATATTTTAGTTAGCAAATAAAAAAAACCGACGGGCTACCGTTGAACATAAGGAAGGAGTTATGAGAATAATATTTTTATTAATTTTTTGCGTAATGTTTTCCGGATGCGTCAAACATTCAAACGCCGGGATAACTTCCTCGCCGGGATTTCAATTTTCAGTGAAGTCGGGACTCGGATACGCCGAGCGCGGCGACTACTCGTATACGATACTTAACGACAGAATCCTGTTAAAAGAAAACGGCGCGGCGGTTATTAACAAAACATTTGAAAGCGCCGTAACCGCATACTGCGTAGACGCAAGCTCGGACTTGATAGCGGCTCTTTCAGACGGAACTATAATTGAGATCGATACGACGACAAAAATAATAATCGATATCGACAATTTTTTTGAACCGATTAAGCTCTTAAAAGTATCGCCGGACAATAACTTGATCGTAGCCGTATCGGAAAATAACAGGATCGTACTTTTTGACAGAACTACCAAAAATATCTCTATGGGCTCGTATAATGAAGATATAACCGATATCAATCTCTCCGACGATGGAAAAAAGATATATATACGGTTTGAAAAAAAAATTGTCGTATTGGATTTTCAAGATAAAAAAGAATTAGAAACTATATCCGGCGACTGATTTTTTTGTAATTTTTAATCGTCTCTACTACGCGCCACGCCGGTTTTTTTGGGCGGGAAGAGAAATTGGACGCATATGGAGCTATACGCGTCGCTACGCTCCCCGACAAAAATTCGACGCATATGCGCCATCTTAATTTGTCATTAATACGTCACACTTTAAGCGTCTTAGTAAGACTGTCGAGCGTCTCCACGCTTTGGTCGTTCGCTTGGGAAATTTTGTTGATCTCCCGAACAGCATTGGCGATTTGCCGCGTGCCGTCCAGCATCGAGTCCATGTTAGCGTTTGTTTCGCTCGTAACGTCTACGAGTTTTGTCATTTCGTTTAAAATCTCCCTACTTCCCGCAAGCATCTCCGTCGAACCAGACTTAACGTTTGCCGTAATATCATTCAGGCGCTTTATTGCTTCTAAAACCTGGTTACCGCCGGAAGCTTGCTCAAGCATAGCGTTTTGGATAACCTGTTCTTGGTTATCCAGTTTTGCGATATAATCCTGCATTTGTACAAACTGTTTTTCCACGTCTGAGGTGGCGCTGGTAATACTTGTTATCTTATCTTTAAGCGACTTTAAAACGTTCGAAATGTTTTTTCCTTGCTCGCTTGACTCTTCGGCAAGCTTTCTGATTTCGTCGGCGACGACGGCAAAACCTTTTCCCGCATCTCCCGCGTGCGCCGCTTCAATCGCCGCGTTCATAGCCAAGAGATTCGTTTGGCTGGCGATGTTTTGTATAACGTCGGCGGCTTCGAGCAACCCCTCGCTTGCGCCTTGTACTTCTGCGTTAACCGAAGCGGCGTTTTGCATAAGGTTTTTTGCGTTAGAGCTTTCATCTAAGAGATCTTGCATTGTTTTAGCGTTTTCGTTGAGAATATTAGAAACGGAACGAATGTTTGCAACCATTTCTTCAATGGAACTTGCCGATTCCACGATTGTCGCGCTTTGAGTTTCAATATTTGAGTTAAGACTTTCGATGTTATACGTTATTTGATTTACGGTCGCCGCGCTTTCGTTTACCGCAGCCGCTTGACTTTCCATACTTTGCTTAACCGTTTCGATGCTACGACTCATCTTCTCCGTGGTAGTTGTAGTTTCGCTTACGTTTGAAACAAGGGACCGCGAAATATGCTTTGTGGAGTCGACGTTTTGAAGGACGGCGCTGATAAGGTTTTTTGTAGTTTCAAGCTGAATGTTCATGTCGTTCATTAGAGAGCCGATTTCTTCGCGACTGATAACGGGCATAGGCTTAGCCGAATAATCTCCGCTTGCAAGATTCGCAGAAAAATCTTTCATTAGGATTAAACGCTTGTTTATGTTATTTAATAAAACATAAATATCAATAACTGTAATAGTTACGCCTAGTAAACCTGCAGGTAAAAATTTTGTTAACATGTAGACAAAAAAGTTTTCATGCGTGATTTGATCAAACTTGGAGACTAATCCCGAAAAAAGAGCGGCCATTGCTAGAGTAACGAGGGTTATCACCACAAGGAACTTAGCCTTAAAAGGCATGCCTTTATGCTCTTCTAAAAAAGGCAAAAAACTGAGAAAATTCTCAAGTTTTGTAACAAATAAAATGTAAAAACTAACTGAAAACCCCCATATACAGAAGATTGTTCCCATTGTTAAGTAAAAGGCTCTAACAGGCGGTAAGGTAAAACTACAAAAATTTAAAGTTATAGACTGTAACGGATAGAAAAAGCCTAAAAAGAAAATTATACATGCTTGCCAAACCTTTGTAAGCTTTAAAATTTCATAGTCTAAGACCTCGCCCCGATTATAGCCTGCGACCATTTTTTTTAGACGCATAAAGCCTAAAATAAAAGAAAGGGCAACGGCAGGATAAAATAAAAAAAGCAAACCGGGGTTTGTTATATATTCTAACCAGTCCTTTGTATTTGTAAAGACAATGAGTCGGCTTGCAATAGCGATAGCTACTATAGCGATAAGCTCGCCAACCAAAAGGTAGCCTAAAATCAAAAACGGTACCTTAGTTTCCTGCGCCTCGTCTGTGTTTGTAAGGTTATAGGTAAACCGACTTGTCATATAAGTACCGCTTGGAGTATAGTTATTTGCAGGAGGCTTTCCCTCTCGGTTTAAATATCGTAGCCTTTGACAGTGATTTTTTGCCGTTTCGGTATTAGAGCAGTATTTTTCTCGCCATTTTTTTTGGACTTCGGGGCGTTGTCCTTCAAAAAGCTTAAAAAACGGACACATATCGTATCGTTCGCATTTAGCCATAGGAACTCCTTAAAATAAAATGTTTTATCATAACCCGCTTTTTAGAAAGCGAAGTTATAAAGCCAAGATTTAGATTTTTTTTGAGATGTTGTTTGTTTTTTGAAAAAGAAATATTTTGCGATAGAATATTTTGTAATAGAAAAAAAAGTTTCTTTACTAGATCAAGTTCGAATTTCCATATATATATATATATATATATATATATATATATATATATATATGGAAATTTTTTCGTTTCGGAAACAAAACCCGATTCTTTCCTATTTAAGCTTCTCATAATAGACGAAATTATACCTATTCTTATTTTTTGTCAAGAATTTAATAATTATTTTGAGTATCCCGTCGGCTTTTTGGGGATTGGACGCATATGCGTCGCGGCTACTCCCCGCTGAAAAATTGACACATATGATGTTAAGAATAAAAATTGACACATATGGGCTACATAACCGCCGCGACGCTCCTCGATGAGAAATTGACACATATGAAGCTACATACGCCGCTCCGCTTCCCGACAAAAATTGACACATATGCGTCGCGTCAATAACGCGCAACAATCGTCGCATTGAAAATGACGCATATGCGTTAATTTAAAGAAACTGTCTCAAAAGTTGTCATTCCGCCCTAAAAAACCGGCGAGTTATGAAATAAATATTCTTGATTTTTTTTTATATTAATGATACTTAAAGCAATCATGAAATTTAAAGAATTTTTAGAGTTTAGACCAAAATGTGCGTTCTGCAAAATCGCGATACTTTTTAGCTTTATTATTGTATTAACAGGCGCGGATTTGATTGTAAAAGAGATTGCTTATAACAATCTTCGCGGACAAGAAGATGTCGTCGTAATACCGGGATTTTGGAATTTTAAGTACGTAGAGAACGACGACATCGGATTTTCTATATTAAGCTGGTTAAACAAATATTTAAATAAAAACCAAAAATGGCTATTTATGGTATTTCTTCAAGCGTCAGGCTCTATCGTAGTTATTGTTTTTTACTTTCTATCTCAAAATCTCAAGCAATTAATACCTCTGGCTCTTATTATCAGCGGCGCTTTGGGAAACTTAATTAATAGGATAATGAAAGGATACGTCGTAGACTACGTCATGTGGTATTATAAAGATTTTGTTTGGCCGATCTTTAATCTTGCAGACGTCTACACCGTCATCGGCGCCATATTGTTAATGATTGTAATTTTTTTCTTTTCGAAGGACGACGATTTCAGATTAAAAAACCATGTCATATCCAATCTTTCAGATGAAGAAAAAAGCGCTATAATTGAAAATTTATCTTCCATAGAAGAGGAAGCTCAAAATGATATATTATCGGAAAAACCGGAAAACCCCGATTCGGATAATATTGATACAATGGATCTGTCTTAATATTTTATCGACGCTATTTTGAACTTTTATTATTTTTTTGTAAAACAAAGTTTTTGTATCCCGTCGGTTTTTTGGGACGAGGAAATAAAAAGCCCATATGTGTCAAAATAATTTGACACGTAGACGTTAAGAATAAAATTGACACATATGAGACGCGTCGATAACACGCGGCAATTGTCGCATAAAAATTCGACACATATGCGGCGCAGCGCTCCCCGACGAATAATTTGACACATATGAACAGACGTTTTTTATTCCCCAAAAAACTGACGGGATACTATGTTTTTTTTCAATTTTTATTGATTATTTGTCTAAAGTAAGTTATAATTAGCAAGCGTCGCGCTAATTTTTTTTAGGATTATTTTATGGGACAGTTGGATTTACTAATAGCAAAAGTTAATCAATATTTAACGGCAAATACGTTTAATACTATTGATACGGATATAATAGATTCAAACGCCATATTTAGAAATTCTCTCGAATTTATTTGGAGTAAGGAGCCGAATAATAAGAAGCGGGATTTTCACGCTCATCAAATAACAAACATTATATCCCAGTACATCGGCGGTCGCAATACGGAAAACCTTTTAAAAACCTATAGGGAAGAGTTAGATAACGAATATCCTCCCGATATGGATTTTGTCGAAGTTTACAATCTATGTCTTACCGCTTACGACGATGTAATAACGAAGATTTTGACGTTAGATATTTTAGACGTAGAAAAAATTGAGTTTATCATAAAAAAAATATTAAATATAGTAAAAAAGAATAAAAGCGCAATAGTAAGTCATATTGCTCTAAAAAGAGACAAACCGTACAGTACGGCGGTATATCACGGTCTAAACACAACGCTTATAGCTCTAATTGGCGGAGACGAGCTAAAACTTCAAGATAAGCAACTAAGAGAATTGGCGATAGCCGGTCTTTTGCACGACATCGGGATGCTTAAGATACCTCAAACTATCCTCGATAAAGAAGAAAAATTAACCGAGGACGAAATGAATCAAATAAGAACTCATCCGATATTGTCCTATAAATTCGTTAACGATAAGAATATTTTTGGAAAAGACGTGCTTGACCCGATAATTCAGCATCACGAGCAGTACGACGGCAACGGATATCCCCGAAAATTATCGGGCGATAAGATACACATATATGCAAAAATAATTTCGATAGCGGACGCTTTTGAGGCGCAAATTTCAGAGAGGTCGTATAGAAAAAGTAAAACGGGTTATTCGGCTATGAAAGAGGTGTTATCAGAGTCTCAAAATAGATTTGATCCAAAAGTACTTAAGGCGTTTTTATCGATACTCTCTATATACCCGCCCGGAACGTTAGTCCAACTAAACAACAACTCCATCGGAACGGTAACGGCGGTTAATCCTCAAGCTCCGTTGAGACCCAAAATAAAGTTACTATTAGACGAACTTGGAGAAAAACCTAAAAGCCCGGTTGTTATAGACTTAAAGAGCTCTTTAAACGTCTTTATATCCAGAGTTCTGGATAAAGAAGAGTATAAAAAGTAAAAAAGCGACCTCTCGCTCTTACAGAAGATCAGGAAATCTCCTCTAGAGTCTCCTTTATCATTTTCCTAGTCTCTTTCATAAACGACGCTTTCAATTTCATACTGCCGACAATAAAAAGTAAAATAGCCAGAAGTAGATTAGCTCCGGCTACAATTAATACCGAATAAAAAAAACTTAAACCGATATAGTCTTTTAGAGCGATTATTATTAAAATATTTAAGAAAGCAAGAAACGTTAAGAGCAGGAATATTCCAATAAATATAGATAGTATCCCGGTAACAAAACGCTCGCCGTCTCTTTTTATCTCTCTTGCGGCAAGTTTCAGATGAATCTTAACCAGCATTTTGATTGGAGCGAATACTCCGGATACTATCTTAGCGACTCCGTCTACAACGTTATCAGACTGCTCGGAGACGGAGTTCGTCGTCTTAGTAGATTGGTTATTTTTCTGTTTATTTTTTTTTGCCACGCGATATTCCAAATATCATTAAAAAAACGCCTAATATAAATCCGATTCCAAAACTTACTAAAACGCTTGTTATAACATTTTTTCTCAGTTTCTCTTCCGCATCAGGTAAAATATTATCTTTTACTACGTTTGTTAAGTCCTTGATCCTCGACTCGGTTTTTTTATAAAATTCTTCCAACATCTCTTTTATCTCTTTAGATTTTTTTTCAACGTCCGCCATACTATCCTCCTCAAACTAACTTGATTGTAATACTTTTTAAAATAAATGTCTATAACAAATAACTAAATTATAGAAATTTCTATCAAATCCGGGTAAAGCATTGTTAGAAATTTCAAAGAATTTACTTGCCACGAAACGCGAGAATTTGCCAAAATCCTAAATTTGTACGATTTATGTTCGGGCAATATCAACGATAACTGAGCCCATTTAACAATAACTTTTATACCGCTGGAATTCATAAAATTTAATTTAAGGAAATCAAGTTCTATCTGTTTGATGCCGTTTTCGATAATTTTTGAGTTAATCCTGTCAAAAAAAGGCATTAATGAAGAATCGGGATCTTGAGAATCAATGTCTCCAATGAAGGCGACTCTAATCCCCCCGTCGAAATCTTCAACTTTTATATTTATATCTTCAGAAATAAAATCCTCAATACCGAGCTTATTCACTATTTATCTCCAAAAGCGTCCAAATCAAACGTTATACTAACGACAACTAAATCGCCTTTTATATGTAAATCAATTTTGGCGTTTGACTCATATCTTATCCGCGCAAATCCAAGCTGACTGCCGCCGTCCGATCTTTCCGCCGCTTCAAGCATTTTAGCCAGATACATCTCCTCGGGAGTACCCGCGTTGACTATCTCTATCTGTTTTCGAAGTACTTCAATATTCTCCGAAGAAGAGAAATTTTCTACCGACAATAAAAGGAGTTTTTGCTTTTCCCTAAAATGAGCCGATATCTTTGTTCCCTCTTCGCTGGCGTATTTTATCGCATTTTCAAGAAGTTCGCTTGCCGCCATAGATATAATGTCGGCTTTTCTACTATCCCCTATGGTAACAGACAAAAAATTTTGCAAAAACTTTCTTACCGTCGCTATATAAACCCATCTGGGACCAAAAACCAATTCTAAATATCCGGAATCGCCAGCCTTGTTTAATTTCATATTGTTTTTCCAAAAATAATTAATTACAATTAATGCATTATAATATTAATTATAAATTTGTAAATAATTATTTTAAAAATTTAACGCCACACCGTTTTTTTGGGGCAGAAAGAGAAATTTGACACATATGGAGCTGCATGCGCCGCGACGCTCCCCGAAGGAAAATTGACACATATGGGGCTTTGGTTGACGCATATGCGTCATTTTTAAAGAGCCGTCCCAACCCGACGCATATGTGTCATTTTAAAGAAGCTGTCTAAAAAGTTGTCATTGCGCCCCCAAAAAACCGACGGAGAGCCTTTCTAAATTCTTTCATGCCGAAATTATCTATAATAACCCGGCCGTATCAATTCTTTTTCAACAAATAGTTGTTATCCTCTTCCGTTTTATCTTTTTTCTTTAGGTTTCTCAGATACGCCGGCTCTTCGATATCGTCGTAAATTTTCCCGACATTTTTACTGCCGGATTGAAGCAATTTTATAAATTCGTCTTGAGAATATACGTTTTCCGTTTTTTTTGCTTCTACCGTTCCCTCTTCTTCTTTTGCAACTTTTACTTTCTCAGGTTTGAATTCGTCAAAATCTGTGGCGACGATAGTTACTTTTATCATATCTTCCAAAGAATCGTTAAAAGATTGACCTGTAATAACGTGAGCTTCTTCGCTTGCGATATTATCGATAAATTTCATGACGTCGTGGAAACTTTTAAGTTTCATCTTGGTAGAGCCGGCTACGTTCACTAATATCGCTTTAGCTTTATCGACGATAAGATCCGGCATTAATGGATTCTCAATCGCCATAGTTACGGCGTCTACCGCGGCGTTTTCGCCCTTTCCTACTCCGACGCCCATCAAAGCGCAACCTTTATCTTTCATGACCGTTTCAACGTCTTTGAAATCAATATTAATCTCGCCGGGATTGATGATAAGGTCCGATATCCCTTGCACGCCTTGCTTTAACACGTCGTCGGCGCGTCTCCACGCTTCGATCAGCGATATATCCTCGTTCTCGTTCAATAACGCTTGGTTTGAAATGATTATTAATGCGTCGACGTTTTCTCTGAGTTTTTTGATTCCATCCTCGGCAAGTCTTCCTTTTACTTTTTTTTCAAATTCGAAAGGTCTCGTAACGACGCCGACCGTCAGACAACCCAAGTCTTTTGCTATTTTTGCTATAACGGGAGCCGCTCCGGTTCCGGTGCCGCCGCCCATACCCGCCGCGATAAATACCATATTGGCGCTTTTTAGCGATTCTTTTATAAGTTCTTCCGACTCTATAGCGGCTTTTTCTCCGACCTCCGGAACGGCTCCGGCCCCTCTGCCGCCCGTAAGTTTTTCGCCGATAACGATTTTTTTTGTCGCCCTACACGATCTTATAGCTTGTTTGTCCGTATTGACGGCAATAAATTCCACTCCCGATACTCCCGCGTCAATCATACGGTTAACCGAGTTACAACCGCCTCCGCCGATACCTACAACCACGATCCTTGTACAAGAACTGTTTGCTTCATAAAAATCAATGTTCATAACCCCCCCCAAAAAAATATATATAATTTATTTTAATACTAAAATAATTCTCCAAACATATCTTTAATTTTCTGAAACACATTTTTACCGGACTCTTCCCTTTTTGGTTTACCTAAAAAATCGTTATTTTTATTAAAATCCTCAATTCCCCATAAAAGAAGCCCGTTTATTACGGAATATTCCGGACCGCTTATCTCGTCTCCGAGCCCCGCAAAACGGCGCAATCCCCCTACCCTTGTCTGCAAATCAAAAACTTCCTGACATACTTCAGCCATACCGGGCATTATCGTCGAACCGCCGGTTAATACTATTCCGCCGGAGATCTTATCAAAATACCCCTTTTCAATCAGATCGTTTTTAATAATACTAAATATCTCTTCTACTCGCGGTCTAATGATATGAACAAGATTTTTGCGGGCGAGATATTTCGGTTCTCTTCCGCCAATCGAAGGTATCTGTATGGTCTCGTCGTCTTCGACGTATTCAAAATCTGCGACGCCGTAAGCCTCTTTTATTTTCTCCGCATTAGCGTAGGATATTTTCAACGCCTGAGAGAGATCCCCCGTTATCAGATATCCGCCCAGAGGGAATATAGCGTTGTAATAAGGCGCTTGTTCATAATAAACGCTAACCTTTGCCGTCTCCGCTCCAATATCGATAAGTAAAACTCCAAGTTCCTTTTCATCTTCGGTTAGTAAACTTTTTGCGGCGGCAAGATTTTGCAAAACAAGATTTCTCACTATCAATCCCGCTCTGTCCATGCTTTTCATCACGTTTTGAATAGACGATATAGCGCAAGTTAGAATATGAATTTGACATTCAAGCCTGGTCCCGACCATACCGATTGGATATTTGATCCCGCGTTGTCCGTCGACCGTAAACGCTTGAGGGATAATATGAAGTATTTCTCGATCCATTGGTATTGCGACGGCTTTTCCGGCTTCGATAACTCTATTTATATCGTTTTCGCGTATCTCTTTGTCGACTCCGGATATGGCCACTATCCCCTTAGAATTAATCGTCTCAATATTGGCGCTTGAAATTCCGACGTAAACGCTGCTGATCTCTCTACCGGCTTGTATCTCGGCTTGCTCTACCGCTTCGGTTAGCGCTGATACGACAGACTCGATATTTACTATAACGCCCTGTTTTATACCATTTTTAGAGCCGCTCTTTCCTATTCCGATTACATTAATGCTACCCGTATCGTCAATTTCAGATATAGCTACGACGACTTTATCGGATCCAATATCGATAGCCGTAATCAAATCTTCGTCTTTGTATCTCAAGGCGCGCTCCTTAATTAATAAACAAACCCTATTTCGGCAAAATAAGCCGTCTTTGTATTATTTTCGGCATAATACAAAAAAAGTGAAGAGACTAAACCGTCTCTAATCGTTTCGGCGCTAATTTTATTTTTTAAAACAATTTTATTTTTGATGCTTCTAAAATATACGACATAATTTGCGCTTCGATTCTTTTTTTCTATTACGTCGATTTGAGAAATACTATTGTAAACCTTTTCGTCTTTATTTTTTAGCGCGACTAGTTCGTCGATTACTTTCATTATTTCTTGATTAACTTTCGCAGATATTTGAATATTGTCTTTTTTTGAGATATTAATTAAGGGAAGTTCGTTAGAGTAATTGGATTCTTTATAGACAAATCCTTTTTTGTCAATATTAGCGACTAAATTTTCCGAAGTAACAATTTGAGCTATCGGCGTTCGGACTTTCATAACTATTTTTAAAGTATCGGGGGGAATTATTTTTACCGAATACTCCTCTAAATATTTTTGCGAAGATATAACTTTATTCATCTTATCGATATCGTATCTCCAAATATGTCTTTGAGGATATATCTCCAAAGCGGTATAAAAGGTCTCCTCGTTGAGCGCAAAATTCTTATCGATGTCAATTTTTTTTAATAAAAACAGATCGTTAAAGGCAAGAAACGATAAAATTAATAAAACGGTTACGGATAACGCTATAACTATTATTTTTATCATCTTTATCATATTTCAGTCCTCCTGCTTTCTTGAGAAATATTAATTAATATTCCAATTGAGAACGTCGACATAAGCAACGACGTGCCGCCGGAACTGATAAACGGTAAAGTTATACCCGTCGACGGCAAAGCGCTAAGCACGACCGAAATATTGATCGCCGCTTGTATAAAAATCAACATGGTTATTCCGGCGGATAACAGATACGAATAGGTATCTTTACATCGCTTAGCGATATTCAGCCCTACAATACCTATAATCGCAAATAAAACGATTATTATAACGGCTAAAAAAGCTCCCCCCTCTTCGGCGATTATAGCAAATATATAGTCGTTGTGAGCTTCCGGCAGCGCCATATTTTTTTGCGTCGATTCGCCTATTCCTACGCCAAACCATTTCCCTAGAGCGAAACACTTCATTGATTGAATATAGTGCCACCCCGATCCTAACGGATCGACCCAAGGATTTAAAAATGCAAAAAAACGCCTCATTCGATACGGAGCCATAGTTATCATCAATACTCCAGCTAACGTTCCTATTGCCGTTATCATACCCAAAGTAAATAACCTCATTCCGGCTATAAAAAAAATAAAAAGCGCGATAAAAACAATCAAAAAAGTCGTAGAGAAATCGGGTTCGACAAATACCAGAGCCGCAAAAAGACAAACTAATATCATAGGGGGAAGTACGCCTTTATAGAAATCTTTAATATTCTCCCCTTTATTGGATAAAACCGACGCTAAATACAAAACTACAATGAATTTTGCTATTTCCGAAGGCTGAAACTGAAAAAATCTCAAATCTATCCATCTTTTAGCTCCGCCCACCTCTTTGCCTATTCCCGGAATCAGAGCTATTAACAACGCTAAAAGTCCGAATATTACTATAATTTTTATATGCTTCTTATAGAAAGAGCGATTTAAAAAAACGGCGACTATAAATAATATTACGCTTAGCGCTAAGAATACGGATTGTTTAATTAAATAGTGATATTGATTATCGAAATATTTTATCGCCGAAGGTTTGCTTGCGCTAAACAAAAAGCCGAAACCTATCCCTATGAGTAAGATAATACAGGCGAGAAGAGTTATTTCTAATGCGTTCAAAGTAAAATTATTTTTTTTCATCTCAATTTTAGCGATCCCAGCGCGATAACGGACAATATTCCGCCGATTATCCAAAATCTGGATATTATTTTAGTCTCTTTCCATCCCATAAGTTCAAAATGGTGATGCAACGGCGCCATTTTAAAAAATCGTTTTTTTGTACGTTTATAATGCAACACTTGAATTATTACCGATAAAGTCTCGGCGACAAATACGCCGGCAATAATTAAAAACAACAACTCCTGCTTTATCATAACCGCGATTGTTCCAATAATTCCGCCAAACGACAACGACCCTACGTCCCCCATAAATATTTCGGCGGGATGCGCGTTGAACCACAAAAAACCGCATAATCCGCCGATCATAGCGAAGCAATAAACAAGCAATTCGCCCGATAAAGGGATATATTTAATAAACAAATAGTTGGCTATCTCCTTATGCCCCGTAAGATAACTCAATATTCCAAAGGCGACCGTTACGGCGATTAGCAGACCGCCGGCTAAACCGTCGAGACCGTCGGTGAGATTGACTGCGTTTGAAAATCCAACGATAAAAAAAACGCCGAACGGTATATAAAAAAATGACAAATCGATATAAGTATTTTTAAGAAAGGGAATGGATATTTCGCCGGAGTTTTTCCCGATAATTATGTATATGAATGTAACTATTACGGTCGCGAGCAATATCTGAGAGATCAATTTAAAGTTTGCGCGAAGCCCCTTAGACGAACTTTGAGATAATTTTAGGTAGTCGTCGAGGAAACCTATAAGAGCGAAACCTATCGAGCAGGCGATAATTATAAGTATATATAAGTTTTTGAAATTTCCGCATATTAAAAGAGAAACGATTATAGAAAATATTACCACAAGCCCCCCCATTGTCGGAGTTCCGACCTTTTGTTTGTGACTCTGCGGTCCGTCGTCCCGTATGATTTGAGCGGCTTTTTTCCCTTTCATATAGGCGATAAATTTTGGAAATACTATCAAGCAGAATATAAAGGATATCATAAAAGCGAACACGGATCTAAACGTTATATATCCAAAAACGTTAAACGCCGAGAACCATTCGGATAACGGATAAATAAAATGATATAACATATCTCCCCCCCAGAAATTGTTACTTATCTATTCTTTAATTCGTATAACTTTAATCCTTTTTATTGGTATAGTTTTCAAATTATTGGTATTGATAAAATTTATTATATTAACGGGACTTGAAAGAGACGCTATCTCTATCTCGTACCTTTTAATATCGTCTTTTAGTTCTTTAATTTCCCTTTGCGCCGCTATCAACTCCTCTCTCGAACTCTTTATACCGAGATTCATAAATACTCCGCCAAAAAACATTATCGATATGGTCAGCGCCGAGACGATAATAATAATATTCGTATAGTTCATATTAATTTTTCCACAATCCTTATTCTTGCCGATCTGGAAGGAGGATTATTAGTTACCTCCTCTTCGCTCGGCGTTAACGCTTTGCCTACTATTTTTGCAGTTTGTACTTTTCCGCAGACGCATACCGGAAATTTCGGCGGACAAACGCAACTTTTACTCATCTCTCGAAAGACGTTTTTTACAATCCTATCTTCTAACGAATGAAAAGTTATAACGCCGAGTTTACCCCCTTTTTTCAACAGAGAGAAAACGACGGGAATTCCCGTTTCTATATTCTCAAACTCGTTATTCACATAAATTCTAATCGCTTGAAAAACTTTGGTCGCGGGATGTATCCTTTTGTTGTGAAACTTTTTTGGAATCGCTCCGGCGATTATTTCGGCAAGTTTTTTCGAATTAGTTATTTCCGCTTTAGAACGCTCTTCAACGATCTTTCGAGCTATAATTCTTGAAAATTTCTCCTCGCCAAACTTAAAGAAAATATCCGCTAACTCTTTTTCAGATAAACCGTTTACCGCATCGCTCGCCGTCGCCCCTTCGTTAGACAAACGCATATCAAGAACTTCGTCCTCAAACAAAGAAAAACCTCTGCCGCTCTTCTTGTAATGATAAACCGACACTCCCAAATCGATTAGCGCAGAATCAAAATCCCCCCCCCTTTGATCAAGAAAATCATTTTTTAATAAAGAAAAATTGGAGTTAACCAGCTTCAATCTCTCTCCAAATACGCTTAGCCTGCTTCTCGCAGAACTAAGAATTTCCGGATCCCTATCGACTCCGTAAACCACAATATCTTTATATCTATTAAGAACAGCCTCAGAATGTCCACCCTCGCCTATCGTACAATCGAGAAACAACTTATCATTTTCCCCAACGAGATAAGTCAAAACTTCCTCGACTAATACCGGAGAGTGGACATAATTCATATTCCCCTCCCGCTTTCAATTCATACTAGGTTGCTTGGATAATCTACCAAGTTCTTCGAATGAATTTATTCCGTTTTCTGAGGCCTTGGAATCTTCATCGTTAAAAGTATCGACGTCCCACAACTCGATTACTTTATTCATCCCCAAAAATACGCAATCCTTTTTTAGATTGGCGTATTCTCTCAAACTATGCGGTATCGCAATCCTGCCGTTTTTATCAATAACAACCTCTCTCGCGGGGGCTATAAACTTCCTATATAGCCACCTTGAATCTCTGTTATAGATATTTATCTTTCCGTCAAGGTCTTGCAGTAGTTTGTCCCATTCTTCGGGCGAGTATATCATAAGGCTTCTATCGTTATCCATCCCTTTTGTGATCCAAATAACTTCGCCGCCCAAAATCTCGCGTAACTTAGCCGGAAAAGCGATGCGTCCTTTTTCGTCTAACGTATTCAGATACTCGCCGTAAAAATATTTTTTCATAACAAACTCATTAATTTATACCACAAAATCCCACATTTGTTCCTACATTATTATAAAAAATAAATACTTTGTCAATTATTTTTAGATAAAATATAAAAAATTTTTAAATTTTAAATAAATTTTGTTTATCTTCAAAATTATTCTATATAATAGAAAAATATTTAGCTTTTTCAAAGCTATTTTTTATAAATTTTTGTGAATTTTTGTGGTATTATTAATGCCGGTTTTTGCATACCGAGTTTTTTGCGTCTCGTCGGTTTTTTCGGGGAGCGGCGCGGCGGTTATACAACCCATATGTGTCAATTTCTGTCGAGGAGCGACGCGGTGCATGCAGCTCCATATGTGTCATTTTTTATCGGGGAGCGCTACGCCGCATACGACAATTGTCGCGCGCTATTGATGCGCCGCAGATGTGTCAAATTATTCTTAACATCATATGCGGCGCATACGCATCAAAACTCCGCAAGAATCTAAAATAACACATATGGGACAGATATTTTTATTTGGTAAATTATTTCTTATTTATTAAAAATTTATACAAATTTTTGTAAAGAGTTTTCACTTTTTAGTTGTTATATATATAAAAAAAAGGAGAAAATTTTATGAAAAACAAAAAACATCTATTTCACTTTATAGTATCAGAGTCTATGAATAAAAACGCCATAGATTTTCTGTTAAAAGAATTCAAAATTAATACGTTCAGCGAGTTATTTGAAACTATGTTTCGCCTCATTGACAAAAAAATCCCAAAAATGAAGAGAATAATTGGGAATCATCGCTCCGAATACGCCGTTATAGATAATACCGACGATAAAAGGCTGGATAAATACCTCAGAATTAGCGAAGCGGACTATCTTCAAATAAAAAGATGGCATTCCTTGTATAACGAATTCGGTATGGCTTCGATAGTCCGCGAGATTATACTGTTCTTCTATAACGGCGTTATGAAATACGGGTTGGAAGGATTCTTGGAGATTGTTGGCAAGAAATTAAGGATTGATAAATTGAAAAACGACTTTTTGGATAAAATGACACAACTGTTAAATATCGCCGCTCGAAAACGCTTACTATACGAGCTCGTAATCGAAAATTACCCCAAATACGCCTACTCTACGTAAAAACCGACAGATTACTAAAAATGAATATTTTAATTGACATCTATATTTTTCAATTGTATAATGCTTAAAAGGGGACGTTGTTATGATATGTTTTCTAAAATTTTGCCGTCAAAATTTTAGAGACAAAACCGCCTCAAGGATTTTTTTGTTCATTTGTAAGCGAAGATTTGTTTACAATAAAGATATTTAACGGAGATTATATGAAACAAAAATCTTTTTCAATTCAACACAAACTCGTACTGACTTGTATGTTTATAAGTTTGGTATCGGTATTTGCCGTTGGCGTTTTTGTCATTTTTTACAGCAAAAACAATTCCCGCTCCCAGTTTTATACGAGCGTCCAAAAAGAGCTTGAACACATAGACTTTGGCATAACTTTGTTTTTTCAGGACAGCGAATCTGTCTTAGATTTTATAGTCCAACATCCCGACGTGCGCAATTCGGACGATACCATCCATAGTTACGTACTAAGCGAACAGAGGGTCAAGGTGCAGGATACTGTAAAAAGCAAAACGGAACAAACGCTGATTGCCTTATTTAAAAAATTTCCTGAGAGTTTTGATAAAAAATATTTTGAAGCATACATAGGAACAAAGTGGGGAGGCTTGGCGACGGGCGTTGAAGACAGTTATTTTCCACCGTATTACGACCCCAGAGTACGCGATTGGTATAAGTCTGCAAGCGCAGCCCAGGGAAAAAGCGTTTTATCAAAGGCGTATTTATCTACCAGAGGAGAAGTGGTGGTTTCTCATGTGCGGAGCGTTTATTCCCTTCAAAATGAATTTATCGGCAATGCGGGGGTGGATATTACGCTTAAAACATTAACCGACATGATCGCGCAATCTCGTATCGGTAAAACGGGCTACATTGTACTTATACAAGACGACGGCGTTATTCTTGCAGATCCGCGTCATCCTGAATTTAATTTAAAAAAACTTGAAGAAACAAGTCTGGCAGATTTATCAACACTGGATGAATTAAGCGGCAACGGAATGATTTTTACAGATAATGAAAATTATTTTGCGCAAGCGCGTACAATCAAAAGACTTAATTGGAAGCTTGTCGGGCTACAATCGGAAAAGGAGGTTTTTGAGAATTATAGAAGACTTATACTCCTTATTGTTACAATCGAGCTTATTTTAATGTGTCTTGTTTTTGCGGCCACATGGCTTGGAATTAGACGGATTACAAAACCGATAAAACGAGCCGTCGGCGCGCTTCGCGATATTGCCGAAGGCGAAGGCGACTTAACCGTCCGCTTGCCTGTTCGAGGCAGCGATGAAATCGCCGATATGTCCGAATATTTTAACAAGACTATCGAAAAAATAGGGCGCTCGCTAAAAGCGGTAAATAACAATATGGATTTGATGCAAGAAATCGGCGCTAATCTTTCAAGCAATATGACCGAAACGGCAAGTTCGGTAAACCAAATCAGCGCAAATATCGAAGGCGTTAAACAGCAAACCATTACGCAGGCCGCAAGCGTTGCAAAAACGTCGGCGACTATAGAAGCAATTATTCGCGCTATCGCCAAGCTTAACTCAAGCCTAGAAAATCAGGTAGCAAGCGTTGCGAAAAGTTCCGCCTCTATTGAAGAAATGGTCGCCGGCGTTGCGTCGATTACCGAACAACTTAATAAAAACAACCAGACAATTAACCAACTGCACGAGTTTTCGACAGTCGGAAGAGCGGGAGCCGAGAAGGCAAACGATTTTATAAAACAAGTTGCCGAAAAGTCGGACGAACTCGACGAAGCCTCGCAAATCATTAGGCGGATTGCAAGTCAAACAAATTTGCTCGCGATGAATGCCGCAATAGAAGCGGCGCACGCGGGAGAGGCGGGCAAGGGCTTCGCGGTCGTCGCCGATGAAATACGCAAATTGGCGGAAGAGTCGAATATGCAAGGTAAAGAAATTGCCAAGACGATTAAGGAGACGCTTGCGATAATTGAGAGTATTACTATTGCCAGTAAACAAACGGAGCAAACCTTTGACCAAGTATACCGGCTTGCCGAGTATATTTCTAAAAGCGAAGAGAGCATACTTTCCGCTATGCAAAAACAAGATAAAGGCAACAAGGCGGCGCTCGCCGCGATTCGCGATATAAAAGTTTAGTAACTGTGGAAGTAAAGGACGGTTCCGCCGAAATGCTCGACGGCGGAGAGCAAATGGCGAAAGAGATGCAAAAACTGGACGACCTAACCCGCGCTATTACCGACAGCATGAACGAGATGGCTTCGGGAGCTGCGCAGATAAACAAAGCCGCGCAGGAAGTAAATAAAATTGCGCAAAAGAATGAAGAGAGTATTGAAAACTTAGCGAAAGAGGTTGAGAAGTTTAAGATGTAATTCTATTCGAGAGCGCCGCTCGAAAAATAAAATTGACACATATGTTTAACGCGTATGCGCCGCGCTCCCCGACGAATAAATTGACACATATGAAGCTATATGCGGCGCCGTGCTACCCGATAGAAATTCTACGCATATGGAGCTACATATGCGCCGCGCCGTTCCTCAATAAAAAATTGACACATATGACGGCGCGTCGTTAATAAAGCGCGACAATCGTCGCGTAAAAAACTAACGCATATACAACAGCTACGGCGCGCTCGAATGCCTTACGCGTAAGTTCCCGCTTGGGCGCATCTATTTTGACACATATGCGTCGGTCGGTCGACGTTAGAACGAGTGTCCTCCGGAGCTTCCTCCGCCCCCTCCCCCGCCGCCGCCCGACGATGAACCTGAGTCCGAGTCCGAGCTGAGCGTTCTTGTTTGCGATATCATCTTCGAGTTTATTTTCTTGATAAATTTTGTTTTCTCATTGAGATCGATAACCGCGTGCGACCTATCGATCTTGTTTATCGCAACATTTCTCTTTCTGCTAATCGCCGCGACTAAAAAGTTCGCCAAAAGCGCAAGACATAAAGCCATGAGCGCATTTGTCGCATATTTCATCGGCGTGAATATCCTCTCGCCCTTTAGAAGCATGAGAACTTGGTTAAAAGCCTCGTTTGCGCATTCAAAATACTTCTCTTTGGATGCGTATGCATAAATATTATCCGCAATCTCATTCGACCTCGTATTGTTTATTATCCTTGCAAACTTACCGTCCGAGTAGAACTTAATCATTCTGTTGTCCATGCCCATGTCCAGGTCCATGTCTATCAGGAAAAGCGTCCCCGACTGATCGCCGAAAAGCGCGCCGTATCTGTTTCCGGCGTACTCCCCCGCCGAATAGTCGTTATAGCCGACTGAGATAAAGGCGGCATGTCCATACTCCGTAACGGCTTTCATATTCTCGAGCAAATTATCTTTTTCTTCTTCGCTGAGAAGATTTGCCGAATCGTCAATTACAACTAGATTCCCGTTATCGGCGGCGTACTTTATAATCGCAACCGTCGCCTCGTCCGCGAATGAGGCGACTGCAGAAATAGACGCGAACATAAGCGCAAGTAAAATCAGCTCAACAGATCTTTTTTTATTTCCCATGGTCTGCTCCCTCCCTTCTAAAGAAATCCGGTACGGGTCTGGTGGTCAGGTAGTTTAAATAGTTTATCATTGAAATCGTATTCGCTAACATTGCAAGCAGGCAGAGAATAGCTATTCCGTAATACCAATAGTCGTATACGGGATTTATTATTACTATTACCAATCCTACTACGAGTACAATTATTCCAAACAGCATTGGAATGAAAGCCGTCTTTTTTTCTATTTTAGCGACTCTATCCTTAATCTTTATAAAGAGTATAATATGGAGGAGTAAAGTTACGGCGTAGATTACGAGGTTAACTTTCCCCACAACATTCGCAATAGCAAAAAACGCGAGTATTATAAATAGGGAGAAGCTGGCAACCATTATAAACAAAAATCTCTTCTTAATTTTCGATTTCGCTTTTTTCTTTCTCCTTTCCTGTTCCTTTTTCTGTTCTGCTTTATTAACGCTCGCGTTTCCGATATTAAAAATATGGTTCTCTCTGTAGTAGATTTTCAAAATTTCGTAGAAGAACGCGATGGAAGATACCGTTAGGGAGACCGCCGCCGCCCAGGAGATTGTAGTAGGCAGTATGAATATCGGCATCAGCGAGAAAATTATAAATAACGCAACCGCCGCGATTCCCGAAGCTAAAAAAAACGCTTTTTTATCTACCGGGATATCCATTGAAAGCTTTCCCGTTTGACCGTTCATAACGGAATACGCCACCCGGCTTTTTTTCTTCCATGTCAGAAACCAAACCGGAAAGAGATCCACCCCGTACCGGTATCCGTCCACCCCGGTCTGTCTTTTCCTCTCCGAGTATTCTTTCGGAACAACCAGTTCAACATTCCCGGCTTTTTTGCCAATGTCTTCATAAAAAGAATCTATAGCCGCCTTTTCAGCTATATCGCCGTAGGTCTCGGGCGGAGTCGTTAGCATATCCGAATAAAACCCCGCAATATACGCTTCTTTAAACTCTTTTCCATCCGTAGTATCAAAAGGAGCAATCTCCCTTGCAATGCTGTCGTCAAACGGAGACGACGCGTCGAAGCTTATACCTTTGATGGTCCCGCCTATTTCGACTTTTACTTCATATTCTTCATAGTAATCCCATCCGCCTATCGTATAACTCTTTGTCGCCATGAATTCAAAAGCGTTATCCGGAACGTCAAGTTCATAACTCAGATAAGGGATGTATATCCCTCTGAAACTGCCGATATACTCGCCTTCTTTAAGCTCTTTCGGAACGTAGGGGCGATATCTTAGAGATTTCTCATAAGCCCTGACCGCCTTTTCTTTGGAAATCTTAAACGGAATTATCAGCTTAGGTTTTGCAACCTCTCCCTGTTTCATTGTAAGAATGGACTCGCTACCGCAGTACGAGCAATAAGCCGCAGTCTGTTCGTCCGAAGCTGAGAGCTCGGCTCCGCAGTTCGGGCATGAATACACCGTTACCGAGTATACCCCCTTACTTACTCCCGCCTCGTTTGAAAGATCGTAGTAATCGACTTGCGTTTCGTTGTCGCAGTTGCGGCATTTCAAACCTTGATTAGGGACGTTGAAAATCATTTTACCCCCGCACGAAGGACATTTTATAGCCATAACCTCTCCTTTTTTTAAGTAAAAATCTTTTTTGACGCATATGCGTCGCGTTACTCCTCGATAACGCGCGACAATTGTCGCATAAAAATTCGACGCATATGGCGCAGAGAATAAATTGACACATATGCGACTTTGATTCGACGCATATGCGTCGCCTCGGCGGAACAATTCCTGAGTATTGCCGTCTTTATTCTTTAATCTTGTTGTATCATTTTTTTTGCGTTTGGTAAATATTTCCTGAGTAATTTCCTCGATTTTTTTTAATAAAATTATTCTATACTGAAAAGTTGTCGTTACGCAATTTATTCAACTTTCGGTAAACCCCATTCAAATTTAATAGCCAAAATTCTCAACACAAAAACCGCTATTCCGCCGATAATAGCGGCCGCATATTGATTAAATTTTAATAATAGGACAAAAATAATCGCCCCTATTAACGAGGCTGTGGCATAGATATCTTTTTGAAAAATAACCGGCTTCCTATTGGCAAAAAGATCTCTAATAACCCCGCCGCCCACGCCGGTAATATTGCCGACAAAAACAATGAGAAACGCATTTCCGTAGGAGACGCCTACTAAAGCTCCTGAAATTGTAAAAACGGCAAGACCGATAGAATCCATAATCCAAAAAAACCAACCTTCGATATTGATTTTTTTTCGAATTACCAATAAAAACGTCAACAAAGAGGCTATGAGCGCCGTCGTCGCATAGACCGGTTTTTGAAATGCAGTCGGCGGCGTTATACCCAAAATAATATCTCTGACAATACCGCCGCCTACCGCCGTCGTTATCCCCAATATGCAGATACCCAAAAGATCCATTTTCTCCCGGATAGCAACAGTCGCGCCCGACATAGCAAAAGCTACGGCGCCGATTAATTCTAAAATAAAAATCGCATTAATCCCGGTCGTAATTTCCATGTTTTTTGATTCTTAACGGCAATGATTTTTCAACCAGTTTACCGCGGCTTGAGCCATTGTAGCCGGTCCATATATCAAGGCTTCTTCATTAAATACTACCTTCGGATGATGAACCGCATAGACCTGCCCGGTTTCGTCCGGAAGCGGACAGGAGACAAAGAAATAACAAGACTCAGGGAGTCGACTTGCAATATGCGCATAATCTTCCGACGCTAAGAACGGTCCTATATACTCTACGGCATATTCAGCCCCCAAAACCTCTTCCGCCGATTCTTTTACCAGTTCGGACATTTCTAAAGTATTAATCAATGCGGGAACGTTAGCGACCGCTTCATATTTTGTCTCCGCTCTAAACGCCTTTCCGATATGCTCTACGATTTCGGGCAGTCTTTGTCCTATATGTTCGGCGGATTCGGTATATAAAGATCTGGACGTGCCTTCTAAATAGACGTTTGGCGGAATAATATTAATAGCCCCTCCCGGCGCATTGATATAGCCCATCGAAAGCGAAGCGCCCTTATTGGAAGGAAGTTCTCTGGCTAAAATACCGTTAGCTCCATTAATGATTTGGGAGGCTACAAACACGGGGTCGATCCCGTTATAAGGCAAAGCTCCGTGAGCCCCCTTACCCTTAATCTCTATTTTAAAGTTTAAGGCTGAAGCCAAAGCCTCCTCTTTTTGAATTAAAATCCCGGGCTTTTCCCCATTCGGCCACATATGCAAAGCCATACCCGCATCCGGTTTTGGGTTTTCCAGAACGCCCTTTTCCAGCATAAGTTTGCCTCCGTTAAGGGTTTCTTCCGCCGGTTGGAATAAAAATTTAATTTGCCCCCGTAGCTTATCTTCGTCCTCTTTAAGCATAATCAAAGCTACCAATAAAGATACGGCATGAAGATCATGACCGCAAAGGTGAGAACATTCTTTTTTAGATGCAAATTCCAAATCCGACCCCTCCGCCATCGGTATAGCGTCCATATCGGCTCTCAATAAGAGCGTCTTGCCCTTGCCGGGATCTCCCAAAGTCCCCACAAGAGCGTAAGTATCTCCAAGCCGGCTATATGCAATATCGTATTTCTCAAGTTTTTTCTTAATTAACTCCATTGTCTCGGGAAGTTCAAATCCCACTTCAGGATTTTGGTGTATTTGTCTTCTTACCTCCCTCGCTTCATCAAAAAGTTTTTTCGCTCTTTCAAAATAAGACATATTCATCCTCCTCAAACTTGTTGTATCATTTTTTTAACGCTTAGTAAATATTTCTTGAGTAATTTCAGTAATCCGTCGGTATTTTGATGATTGACACATATGGGACTGCATAACCGCCGCGCCGCTCCCCGATGAAAATTTGACACATATGGTATTAAGGATAAAATTCGACGCATATGCGTCGAATTTCTCTCCCCGCGTCAAAAAACCGACGGGATACCAATTTCCGCGAAAATTGATTTTCAAAAAAATAAAATTATTCTATACTAAAAACAAATAATATTTTTAAAGAGGTTTTAAAATGAATTGTAACAATACCGTCGACTGCTCCTGCACGTATACCTCGTGTTCCCGTCATGGCAAGTGTTGCGAATGCGTCGCATATCACCGTAAAAACGGAGAGGCGCCGGGATGCCTTTTTTCTAAATCAGCTGAAAAGAGTTACGACAGGTCGATTGCCAATCTCTATAAAGATTATATGAATCGATAAATTCGCGCCCCGCGCGTATGCGAGGGGAAATCGAGGGTTGCGCGCTCCTCATAAAATTCGACGCATATGAGTCGCGCAATACGCCGATAGACCGAACTTAAAAATTGACACATATGGAGCTAAGAATTCTTGGGAAGAAAATTTGACGCATATGCGACGCGATAAAAGCGGGAATTCCCGTTTTGAATATACTAAAACACTAAACCATACTTCATACCGGGACCTTATCGGGACTCGCGTCGCGTCCCGACGAAGAAATTGACACATATGCGAGGCAATGTTCCTCCACTAAGAAATTGACACATATGGCGCTAAGAATTCTTGGGAAGAAATTTGACACATATGCGACGCGATAAAAGCGGGAATTCCCATTTTGAATATACTAAAAGACTAAATCATCCTTCATACCGGGACCTTATTGGGACTCGCGCCGTGCCTCGACGAATAAAATGACACATATGGAGCTGCATGCGGCGCCGCGCCCCAACGAAAAAATTGACACATATGCGAGGCAATGTTCCTCCACTAAGAAATTGACACATATGGCGCTAAGAATTCTTGGGAAGAAAATTGACGCATATGTGTCAAATTCCCCCGAGCTATAAAAAAGCGCCATATGCGTTAAATTCCCCTACGATAAAAAATTAACGCATATGATATCGTCGTAATTGATCGTTCCTACAATGCGCCGATATTCCGAGCTTTCCAAGCAAAAATAAAAAAATTAGCCCAAATTATCAAAAAAAAGTTGAAAATTTAATAAAAAGATGTATACTCGGCGGTAGTTTTCTTTAAATATTTAGCGTTTTTTTTAAAAGGAGCGTTGACAAAAATGGAAAAAAATAACGCAATATCTTCCCCCGATGAACCGGGTTCGCCGTCGAGATATAGGCTTTCAATTTCAAGGAGGATAATACTCTTTTTTTGTTTAATTTTTGCCGTCGTTTTTACGCTTATTTTTGTTTATTTTACGAGAGCGATTATAGACAACGGAAAACTCGAATTTTATGATTTTGCAGAGATGCAACTTTCGGATATACATAAAAGTATTTTGTTTTTTTTAAGCTCCGCGGGAAAAAACCTCGATCTTTTAGCAAAAGATGAATTCGTTAGAAATGCGGACGATACGCTTCATCAATACTTTAAAGATTCGCGGGACGTTTTAGTTTCCGAAACGATAAAAAGTCCGACCGAACAAAATCTTGTCCGCATTTTTAAAAGTTTTTTTAACTTCTACCCCGAATATGCCGAGATATTTTTTGGGACAATTTGGGGAGGATACGCGACCTCTTACGACGGCAAAATGTCGAATAGTTACGACCCGCGAAAAAGAGATTGGTATAAAGCGGCAAGCGCCGCCGGCGGCAAACTCATCTTACAGCCCGCCTATCTCTCTACAATAGGCGACGTCGTTATCTGTTTTTCGCGGCAAGTTTTTAATAACGACAATCAGCCTATCGGCTGTATCGGAGTTGAGTTTACCCTAAACACAATAACGGATATGATCGCCAAATCAAAAATCGGCGAGACGGGTTTTGTAATATTAGCTCAAAAAGACAACGTTATTCTAGCCGAGCCTAAGCGCCCCGACGCGCTTATGCAAAAACTTGACGAATACGCGATTCCCGATTATGCAAAGCTTGCGCATATGAAAAATGGAGAGGCTTTAGAAATATTCATCGATAAAAAAGCCTATCTTGTACGGATGTATACCATTGAAAATCTTGATTATAAAATTTTTGCGCTTATGCAAAAAAGCGAGGTTATGAGAGGTTGGTACAAAACTTTAACGAGCGTAGGCGTTGGCGCGGTTGTAATTTTTGCAATATCTTTGATAATTATTATATTAATTATTCGCGGCATCATATCCCCTCTAAAAAAAACAATACGAGCTTTAAGAAACATCTCGGAGGGCGACGGCGATTTAACGGCGCGTTTAAATATTCAAAGTAACGACGAATTTTCGGATTTGGCTCGCTATTTTAATTTAACCATAGAAAAAATTCAAAAATCGGTACGCTCTGTAAACGATAACGTAAATACCATGCAAAAAACGGGCGACAATCTCGCAACCGACGTTATAGAGGCGGCAAGTTCGATGGCGCAAATCAACGCAAACATTAAAAGCGTGAAGTTGCAAATGACAGATCAAGCAAAAAACGTAGAGCAAACTGTTTTTATAACGGAAGAGATACTCCAAGCCATTGAAAGTACGGATAAAATGATTGAGCGTCAAGTCGTTAACGTAACGGAATCGGTAGCTTCAATAGAGGAGATGCTTGGAAACATCTCCTCTATTGGAAATATGATAGAGGAAAGTTTTGAAACGGTGAATAATTTGCATAATCAAGCGGAGAAAGGACAAGGCAGCGTTAAAGCGTTAAATCAAGATGTGGGGCAAATTGTAGTTATGACCGACAGTCTGATAGAAGCGAGTAACGTCGTTCGCTTGATTGCAAGTCAAACGAACCTGCTTGCGATGAACGCGGCGATTGAAGCGGCGCGCGCCGGCGAGTACGGAAAGGGCTTTGCCGTCGTCGCAGACGAGATCAGAAATCTTGCCGAAAATTCAAGCGCGCAAGGTAAGCAAATTGTGGAGATGCTTAAAGAGTCGACGGACGTAATTAACAAAGTGAAAGATTCCGGCTTAACGGCGGCGACCGTTTTTGACGAGGTTTTTGATTTGATTGAAAAGGTACAAAGGGTTATTGGTCAAATTGTATCGGCAATGCAGGAGCAGGAAAAAGGGAGCCATGAGGCGCTTAAAGCGATAACCGATATTATGGATATTACGAATAAAATTAAATTTGATTCAAATAATATGATTGAGGGGAGCGGACAAATTTCCGTTGCAATGGAAGCGCTTTATAATCTCGCTCACGGCATTGCCGAGAGAATGAATGAAATGACGACGGGCGTTACGGGTATTAATAGCGCTATTCAAAAAATAAACGAAGTTACTCAAAACAACAAAACAAATATCGAAAATTTGATTGGCGAGGTCAAGCGATTTAAGATATAAAAGCGCGCTTGAAAAAATATAAATTTTATTTTAAAACTGCAATTTTTTTTTAAAAATATTGCTTTATATCTATTTTTAATATATACTACCCCATTATGAACAATCAAAATATTTTTAATAAATCAAAAAAGCCAAAGAAAAGCGTTTCGCTTCAAGCGCAGGTTGCGCTCTTTTTTTGTATAATTTTTATCGTTATGTTTGTATTTTTTTCGAGAGCGATTATAAAAAGAGGAAAACTTGAATTTTATGATTCCGCGGAAAAACAACTTTCGCATATCGATAAGAGCATCTCGTTTTTTTTAGACTCCGCAAAATACAACCTGGATCTTTTAGCAAAAAATGAGGCGGTAAAAAATGCGGACGATACGCTCCATCAACATTTTAAAGACGAGCGGGATATGTTGGTTACCGAAACGATAAAAAGTCCGACCGAACAAAGTCTGAGACGTATTTTTAAAAGTTTTTTAACTCTTATCCTCAATATGCCGAGGTGTTTTTTGGCACAATTTGGGGAGGATACGCGACCTCTTACGACGGCAAAATGTCGAATAGCTACGATCCGCGAAAAAGAGATTGGTATAAAGCGTCAAGCGCCGCCGGCGGCAAACTTATCTTACAGCCCGCCTATCTCTCTACAATCGGCGACGTCGTTATCTGTTTTTCGCGGCAAGTTTTCAACGACAACAATCAGCCGATCGGCTGTATCGGAATTGAGTTTACCTTAAACACAATAACGGATATGATCGCTCAATCAAAAATCGGCCAAACGGGTTTTGTTATATTAGCGCAAAGCGACAACGTTATTTTAGCCGATCCTATGCGCTCCGACGTACTTATGCAAAAACTTGACGAATGCGCGATTCCCGACTATGCGAAGCTTGCGACAATGCTGGAGGAAGATACTTTAGAGATACGCATCGACAAAAAAGCCTATCTTGTACAGATGCATACTATTGAGAATCTCAATTATAAAGTTTTTGCGCTTATACAAAAAAATGAAATTTTAAAAAAATGGTATTCAACCTTGTTAAACACCGCGGGAATGGTGTTTATAATTTTTGTAGCGTCGCTTTGCGTCGTTATGTTAATTATGCGCAACATAATAATTCCTCTTAAAAAAACAAAAGAGGCTCTAAAAAATATCGCGGAAGGCGACGGCGATTTGACGGCGCGTCTGGAGGAAGTTCAAAGTTATACCGAACTTGCCGGGTTGATACAATATTTTAATCAAACGATAGAAAAAATTCAATCTTCAATGATTTTGGTAAACGATAACGCAAATACCATGCAAAAAACCGGCGACGACCTTGCAGATAACGTTAAGGAAGTAGTAGTCTCGATGATACAGATTACTGCAAACATTGAAGAAGCAAAACAGAAAACGGAAGATCAGTTTGACAGCTTTGAAGAGACGGTCTTGATCAGCGATAAAACTATTCAAGAGATCAAAAATTTAAACGAAATAATTGAACAACAGACTATCAATATAACGCAGGCGGTAACGTCGATTGAAGAGATGTTTGCAAATATCTCCTCTATTGGAAAAATGATAGACGAAAGTTTCACGGCGATAAATAATTTGCATGATCAAGCGAGAAAGGGGCAAGACGGCGTTAAAGCGTTAAATCAAGATGTGGCGCAGATTGTAGTTATGACGGACGGCATAATGGAAGCAAGTAACGTCGTTCGCCTGATCGCAAATCAAACAAACCTGCTTGCGATGAACGCGGCGATCGAGGCGGCGCACGCCGGCGAGTATGGAAAGGGCTTTGCCGTCGTTGCCGAAGAGATCCGAAAACTTGCAGAAAATTCAAACGCGCAAGGCAAGCAAATTGCGGCAATGCTTAAAGACTCGACGAGTATAATCGAAAAAGTAAAATCTTCCGGCGCGACGGCTGGGGCTGTTTTTCACGAGGTTTTTGGTTTGGTTGAACAAGCGCAAGAGATTATTGGTCAAATTGTATCGGCAATGCAGGAGCAGGAAAAAGGCAGTCATGAGGCGCTCAGCGCAATAGTTGAAATCAACGAAGTTACGCATAGAGTTAAATCCGACTCAAACGACATACTCGGCGCAACCGAGCGGGTTTCCGGCAAAATGGAAGAACTTAATAAGCTCAGTCGAGTTGTAACCGAGAACATGAATGAAATGGCGACGAGCGTTACGATGATTAATAGAGCTATTAGAGGAATAGATGAAATTACTCAAAATAATAAAAATAATATTAAAAATTTAATTGACGAAGTTAGACAGTTTAAGGTTTAGGAACGCTTCCGTCCAAAAGTTTTTTTTTAAATAATGTTTTAAATAATATAGGAAAATTAATTATTAATAAGGAGTTTTTATGGCCAGATGCGAGCGTTACGACGAATGTCCTTTTTTAAAGTTATTTGACGGAAAGCGTCCAGAAGCGCAAGAAAAATGGAAAAAAGAGTATTGTAACGACAGCGCAAAAAGTAAAAAATATTGCCGTCGTATAAAATATCTTGAGCGGGAAAAGAGAGAGCCTGTCGATAACTATACCCCAAGCGGCTCGTATATGACAAGCAAATTTACTTACAACCTTACGAACACGGACGAGGCGCGGGAAGTTGAAACTCCGACCATAATTTTAGCGTTCCTTTTAGCGGGAAAATTTGTTTCAACGGCGGCCGCGTTTGTTACGAATATTTTATTCGGTTTTTTTGGAGACATAAAAAACCTCGTAGAATATACTTTTAACCCCGGATTACTCTTTTTCTTCTATCCGGTTGCGATACTTGTCTGTCTTTCAGGATTTATACGTCTTAAAAAACTTGTCGCCGGTTATAACAGGGGCGAAACGCTTGATCACGAAATTCTAAAATTTACAAAAATTTGGCAGGTATCATTAATTTTTATTTTGGCTCTTCTCCCATTATTTGAGCCTTTAACGCTAAAGTTTTGCAGTTTTACATTAGAATCCATAGAGATTTTCGGATTAGTAATGGCAAGCGTTTTTAGCGTATACACGTTCAATCTTATCATATACATTTTATTTACCCGAAGGATTGAAAGGTTTCTTCAGTTTTTACCTTTCTTGGATGAACATAGAAATATGGCTTTAAAAGCAAAATTTATTCTGGTAATGGCGTTCTCGTCTGCCGGAATGGCGAGTCTTTTTGCCGCTTTAATTGCGAATTTTGACAAAATTACGCGCGAAAACTTTTTTGCGTACGCTTCAACAAATGTTTTACCCGCATTTATCTTGGGTATCGCAGTCGTAATCGGAGAGTTATATCTTGTGCTAAGCAGCGTAATTCACCGGATAAAAATAATAAACAAATTTTCAAGCAATATGGCAAATGGAGACTACTCCTCTCCGCTTATGCCCATTCTCAGCCGCGAAGAGATCGGCGCGCTTATGAACGACATGAATGTTCAGCTTGAAACTACAAGACTTCTTATTACCGCGATTCTTGAGAATATCGACTCCAACAAACTTATTTCTCAATCGCTTGTTTCCAACGCGAACGAAACTACAAACGCTACAGATAGAATGAACCAAAATATCGAAACGGTTAAACAAAGTATGGAGAGTCAAGCGGCGGCGGTAAATGAAAGCGCGGCGACAGTAAACCAGATTACGTATAATATCGAAAATCTTAATAACAATATCGAAGTTCAAAGCGCCACAATTGTAGAGTCGGCAAGCTCTATCGAGGAGATGGTAGCCAATATTCGCTCCGTTTCAAATATCCTCAATGAAAATGCAGAGACCATGAAAAACCTTTTAGAAGAGAGCGCTAACGCTAAAAATCTCGTACAAAACGCTACTTTGATCAACGCCGAGGTGCAGGACGCAAGCGAGGGATTGCTTGAAGCCGCCGCCATTATTCAAAATATTGCAAGCCAAACAAACCTGCTCGCGATGAACGCGGCGATTGAAGCGGCGCACGCCGGCGATTATGGAAAGGGCTTTGCCGTCGTCGCAGACGAGATCAGAAAACTTGCCGAAGAGTCAAGCGAACAGGGGAAAAGTATTTCCAACGTTTTACAATCGCTTAAAGATAAAATTACCGGTATCTCAACCGTTACGACCGACGTCGACAATCAATTTATACAGATGCAAGAACAAATTACCAAACTTGATAATCAAGAGCGGATTATCCAAAACGCAATGCGCGAGCAAGCGTCGGGCGGCGCCGAGCTTTTAGAGGCGATAAAGCAAATAAGCGCTATTACCGAAAACGTCAAGTCCGGCTCGGCGGAGATGCTTGAGGGAAGCAAAGAGATTTCAAACGAAATGGCAAAACTCGTAGATTCCACTAACGAAATAAATATAAGTATGGATCTGATGCTTGACGGTACGAAGCAAATCGCATCCGCCGTCCGCGAAATAAGCGAAGTCGCCGAAGCAAACGAGGCGGGAATAGATAAACTTGACGGAGTTACAAAAGCGTTAAAGATTTAGAATAATAAATTTGAGTTTTGAAAAGCTCTTTGTTATAATAGAAATAATAAGGAGTTTTTATGGCTAGATGCGAACGTTACGACGAATGTCCTTTTTTTAAGTTATTTGACGGAAAGCGTCCCGAAGTACAAGAAAAATGGCGAAAAAAATACTGTAATAATGAAGAGAATAGCAAAAAATTTTGCCGTCGGTTAAAATATCTTGAGAGAGAAAATACCGAGCCTGCCGACAATTACACGCCAAGCGGCGCGTATATGACGAGCGATTTTACGTATAACCTTACAGATAGCGACGAGGCGAAAAAAAATACGATACCGATCAGGATTTTGATTATTCTTTTAATAGCTCAAACTGTGTGGATTGTTGCGGCAACTCTTATAACTCTCTCATTTGGGGTATTTGAAAACAAAAAGAATTGGCTGGAATATTTCTTCAATCCGGCATTGCTTTTTTTCTTTTATCCCGTTACGGCTTTGCCTATTTTTTTGGGTTTTATACAACTGCGAAGACTTGTTGCGGGCTATAACGCGGGCAAAGTACTCGACCATGAAATTTTAAAGTTTTATAATATTTGGCAGCCCGTCTTAATTTTTTTTATAGGCGTTATTCCTATCTGCGAACCTTTTTTTGTAACAAAGCTTTGTAGTTTCACCTTATCCTCTATAAAAGTTTTTCAATTAACGATGTTTACGCTGTATAGCGTCGCCGCATTTACCCTTGTCGTATACATCTATTTTGTCTTAGAACTTGAAAAGATCTTAAAATTTATCCCTTTTTTAGAAGAACATAATAATATGTCGTTTAATCTAAGATTTGTTATGGTCGTAACGTATGCAACCGTATCTTTGGGGGCTTTGTTTTTAGCTTTAATTGCGGGTTTTAGTCATATTACGGAAGAAAACTTTTTTAAAATGATAGCAACCCGCGCTCTGCCTCTGATTGCGATAGGAATAGCTATTACGGTTGCCGACGTTATCTACTTAGTTAATTCTGTCAAAGAAGTAGTGGTTTTAATGAAGGATTTTTCAGGAAACATTGTAAAAGGCAACTATTCCGGAAAGAGTTTGCCCATTATTAGGCGGGATGAGATCGCTTCGCTTATGCATGACATGAATATACAGCTTGATACGACAAAACATACTATTGCCGGTATTCTTGGTATTCTTGAAAACGTCAATGCCAGTAAGGAGGTCTCTCAATCGCTTGTTTCCAACGTAAACGAAACTGTAAGTATTACAGAGCAAATGAATCGTAATATCGAAACGGTTAAGCAAAGTATGGAGAGTCAAGCGGCGGCGGTAGGCGAAAGCGCGACGGCGATAGAGCAGATTACGCGCAACATTGAAAGTCTT
>Ga0208940_1000946_pt1 | contig 32691 bp, 28 predicted proteins | sample AD_JPNNA6_MetaG_FD_184445 | JGI IMG/M metagenome (GOLD analysis project Ga0208940, IMG submission 184445) | Active sludge microbial communities of municipal wastewater-treating anaerobic digesters from Japan - AD_JPNNA6_MetaG (SPAdes) (version 2) | ecosystem: Engineered > Bioreactor > Anaerobic... | reverse complement strand
AACTTTTCAAAAGCAACTACCAGAGACTTGGAGAATAAATAAGGTAAAAAGGGATGGAAATGAGAAGACAGGTTATCCCACTCAAAAGCCAGAAATGTTGTTAGAGAGAATCATTACAGCTTCATCTAACCCTGGAGATTTAGTATTAGATTGTTTCTGTGGAAGTGGTACAACTTTAGCAGTTGCTCAAAAACTAGGTAGAAGATGGATAGGATGTGATATTAACTTAGGTGCTATTCAAACTACAACAAAGAGATTAAATCAAATTCTTGAAGAACAGAAACAAAAGAAACTTCTTAATAAGTTTCAAGGATTAAATGCTTTTAAAGTCTACAATGTAAATGATTATGAAATCTTTAAGAATGAAGTAGAGTCAAAAGAAATCATCATGGAAATGTATGGTGTAGAACCTATTAAACAGAGTTACTTTGATGGAGTATTAGATCAAAATCTAGTAAAGGTTATGCCTCTTAATAGAGTTCTGAACAAAATGGATATAGAGAATCTGTTAAAAGAAATAAGCAAATCTACAGATCAATTTACACCTAAAACAACTTCATCTAAAGATGAGGAAACCTATGAAGAAGGTGTACTAATCATAGCTTCAGGTGTTGAATTAGATGCTCAAAATTATTTGAGAAAGGAAAATAAAACTGGAGTAAAAGTTGAAATAAGGGATATACAAGCAGATAAAAAGAGCTTGTTATTCAAAAAACCTACTGAAGCTGACATTGATGTTAAAGTTACAGAAGACAAGGTTTCTGTATCTATTAAAGAATTCTACTCTCCTAATCTTGTTCAAAAGTTAGAATTAGAAAATGAAAAGCAACTCAATCCTAAGGGAAAGGTTGTAATAGAAGACTTTAAGCAAATTATTGACTCTGTGTGTATTGATGTAAATTACAATGGGAAACTGTTTAATGCAGAGATAATGGATATACCAGATAAGAAAAACCTTATTAGTGCTACATATGAACATGAGTACAAATCAAAAGGAAAATATACCTTGGCAATAAAGATTGTAGATGTCTTAGGTGAAGAATACTTTGAAACATTTGATATTAGTATTAAATAATTATGACTACCCTACTCTTAGAAAAACTCAAAAACAAAGTAGAGTCTTGGAAGTCAGAAGGTTATCCTGGCATAACATCTGAGACAAGAAAAATCCTTAATCATATCTATAAAGTAAATTATCTTTATAGACCTCAAAAAGAAGCATTTGAAACATATATTTATCTTAAAGAAATATTAGGGAACAAGACTACTTCAGATATTATACCTTCTCTTTATGAATCAGACAGGGAGTTAATAGAAAGCCTCTCAATATCATCAGAAGAGAAAGTAGATCTAGCATATGATCCCAAAAGAGATGAGAAGATAAAAGAACTTATTGAAGAACAATATGGTCAATTTGCTTATCCTAATCAAGTATATGCTTTGACAATGGGTGCAGGTAAAACTCTATTGATGGGTACATTAGTAATGTATGAATTTATTCTGTCATCTCAGTATCCTGAAGACCCTAAATTTGCTAAGAATATACTTGTCTTTGCTCCTGATACAACCATTATTGAGAGCTTAAAAGAAATAAAATCTTTTGATTACAGAATTGTTGTTCCAAAAGAATATGAAAATGTTGTGCTAAATATAAAATATCACTATTTAGAAACACCTGACACACCTGTAAACCTAATTGGAAATTATAATATTATTGTATCTAACTCCCAGAAAATCATTCTTAAAAAGAAGAATAATGTTCTAAAGTCTGGTCAAATTCTATTGAATGAAGCTGATAGGAATAAGCAGTTTCATAAAAATCTGAGGAGAGAAGCTATCAGAAGACTCTCTAATCTAGCAATCTTTGTAGATGAGGCTCATCACTCTTATGGCTCAAATCTTGATAAAACATTAAAAAGGACAAGGCAGACAATTAAATATTTGAATGAAGAAGGTAAAACACCTTTAGTCAATGTTGTTAATCTTACTGGAACACCTTATGTAAACAACAATCTTATAAATGATGTTGTATATCACTTTGGGTTAAAACAAGGTATTGAAGAGGGAATTCTGAAGCAAGTAAAGTTTAAAGATTATGATAATGTAAAATCAGAGGAGTTTGTTTCAGATGTTGTTGATGAGTTTTTGGATAGATACCATGATGTTATGTTAGAGGGGAAATTACCAAAGATTGCCTTTTATTCTAGTAATATTGAAGATCTGCAACAGAACCTTAGACCAGCATTAGAAAAAGTATTAACAAGTATGGGGATATCCATAAATACAGTTCTTGAATATCATACAAAAAAGGAAGAGAACAAGGAAGAATTTCTTAAGTTAGATACTGAAGAAAGTAAAAAACAATTTATTTTACTAGTGGGTAAAGGTACTGAAGGATGGAATGTTCGTTCTCTAGTGGCTACAGCACTCTACAGGAAGCCTACAAGCTCTATATTTGTCCTTCAAGCTTCTACAAGGTGTATGAGGTCAATAGGAGACAATTCAACCCCTGCTACAATCTTCTTATCCAATGAAAATGCAACAATTCTAGAAAAAGAGTTGCAAAAGAACTTTGCAGTTACTAGGGCTGATTTAGAAAGACAAGATACAGAAAAAATTGATTTAGAATTAAATGTATTAAAAAAGAAGAAAGTTAAAGTTAGAAAGGTTCTTAAGGAGATTGTAAGCATTGAAAAGAAAGAACCTAAAGATATAACTCTTAAATCAATTGATGATTATGCTTCTGGTATTAAGGGGAGTGTTATTACTGAAGGTGGAATCTTATTGGATAAGGATAGTAAGACTGCATACATTCAAACTAAAGCAAGGAAAGAGAAGAAATGGGAGAAGTCTTCAATTTCTCCTTATCATTTAATTTCCAATCTTTCTATTAAAACTCACCTACCTTGTATGAGCATTAAAGAGATTCTGGAGAATAATGATTTTAAAATGGATGATATAGAGAAGCTTAATACTAAAAATTATCATGATATTCTAAACTTAATATCACAAGATATTACAAATCAGATTTTTGAGTATAAAGAGAACAAATCTGTCATTGAGGAAGAATTAGAATTAACAAAGAATTTCCCATTCAAGCTATCTAGAGATAAAGGAAAAAGTAAATTAGTAGTATACAAAGCAGAGGGTGATGATTCAAGATTAGGTTTCCATATTAACCCCTATTCTTTTGATACAGATGATGAAAAGGATCTTTTCTTCTTCTTAAGTGAAACTTTAGAACCTAATGAGGTCATAACAGATGTATATTTTACAGGTAATATAACTGATTCATCTCATACAGATTTCTATTTTGAATATTGGAATCCAACTAAAGAGAGAATAAGTAGATATTTCCCAGACTTTTTGATTGAAACTACTAAAGGTAGGTTTATTGTTATTGAAGTAAAAGGTGACCAGGAAAGAACTACATATCAACAAAATAAGGAGATGTTTGAGAAAGGTGAGAAGAAAATCTTTGATGAAGTCTATGCAAAAGAATTAGGATTTAAAGATTTTCAACAGGAGAATAAGAATTTTGATTATCACATAATATTTAATGCTAAATTACAGCAAAGGCAAAAAGAGTTATTGGGTAAGATAAATTCAAACTTATAGAAAGTGAGAACAATTCTTCTAGCAAGAGTCTCAACATATGAACAAGAGACTATTCAACAAATAACAAAATTAAAGGAATATATAAACTCCAAACCTGAGCTTACTTTATCTAAGGAAGATATTTTTGATTTTGATGAAAGTGCTCATAAGGATTTGTCCCAGAGAAAAAAGTTTAATGAAGTATTAGAAACAATTGCTCAAGCTAATGAAAAAATAGCAGTTTGTTCTGACAAAATTGATAGAATGACAAGAGATTTTCTTACTTTCTTACCAGTAATTGATCGTCTTAGAAAAAAGGATAAGGTTGAACTACACTTCCCTGGTGACAATCTAATACTCAACAATGAATCTCCTGCTGGAGATTTGTTTAGATTTAATATGGGTGTAAGTTTGGCTCAATATTACTCAGATTCAATAAGTGATGGAGTTAAGAGAAAAATTGCTTACAAGATTAGAGAAGGAGAAATTCTTACTCTTGCTCCATTTGGATATAAGAATGTTCGTGTTGGAGATACTGAAGAAAGAACAGTAGAAGTAGATGAATATGAAGCTCAGATAGTCCTTAAGTTATTTCAACTTTATTCAACAGGTGCTTACTCATATTCTGATTTAAAGAAACTAGTATATGAAGAATATAGTGTAGAGCTTGGTGATAAGGATAACAGAGGGAAATCATCAATTGGGAACATATTAACCAACAAATTTTATATTGGGATTGCAACTTACAAAAAGAAAAACCTTCAATATCAACATAAATATGAGACCATAGTTCCTGATTATTTATTTAATAAAGTGAGTGAAATAAGGGAATCTAGGACTCTCAGTAAGGGTAGAGGTAAGACAAGTAAGAAGGATTTCCTTTATGGTAACACCATCAAATGCTCTGTTTGTGGTTATTCAATTACTCCTGAAGAACATAGAGGTAAAGCTAGTTATAAATGTACTGAATATGGAGGCAAACATGGTGCAAAATATGTACAAGAAAAAGTGTTAGATGAACAATTTAGAAAGGCATTTGAAAGGCTGACATTGCCACAGAAGAAAGCAGAAAAGTTAATAGATGATCTTAGAAAGATAAATGATGTAAATTACTATATTGCAGAAGGAACATTGGAGAAGCTTTATGAAAAGAAAGATACAATTAAGAAAATGAAATCAAAATTATATGATGACTATGCTTCTGGGAAGCCAGGTATTACTAATGATTTCTATGAAGAAAAGATGAGACAGTATGATTTAGATACTGTAGAGCTAGATGAAAAAATAAAAAGAGTTGAAAAAGTAGAAAGTTCCTTTTATGTAACTGCAGGATACATCATAGCGCTAACTAAGAATAGTTCTAAACTATTTGAAGTTTCAAAAGAAGAAGAAAGAAGACTGTTGATTAAAACAGTACTTTTGAACATCACATGGGATGGGGAAAAGCTGTATTATGACTACAATTCTCCCTTTGATTTGATAGTAAAATTGAATGAAAGTACAGACTGGGGTGGCAGGAGGGACTTGAACCCTCGACCTCCTCTTCCACAGAGAGGCGCTCTAACCAACTGAGCTACGACCACCATATAAGACACATATGCCATACATTGTAACAAAAAAATCTAAAAAATACAAAAGATCTCATTACGCTTACAGTTTCCGCATACAATATGTATCAGATCCAAATTATTTCCTAAATAAAGCGACATAGTATCCATTAAATAATATGTTACACCGACAACTCTATTACCCCCAATTCACTCTACAAAAGATAATCGAAAAATGATATAATATACGATAAAACCGCAATACAGCATAAGATAGTAATTAAATATTATTAATTCACAATGGCAAAGAAGTTACCAACAGTTACAATCTACAATAATCCTGATTTAATAAGGCAAAAATCACGCCCTCTCACTGAACAAGAAATTAAAAGTCCTGAGATACAATCATTTATCGAAGACATGAAGAAAACCCTCGCTGAAAGTGCAGAAGGTAATGTAATCGGAGTAGGGCTAGCAGCAATACAAGTAGGGAAACCAATAAGGTTACTTTTGGCAATAATTGATTATGTAGGTCCTGAGCAATCATTGACTACAAAGAGCAAACCTAAAGTTTTTATCAATCCTGAAATCGAATTCATAGATTATACTAAACCGATTGATGATGAAATGTGCTTGAGCGTACCAGATAAACACGCGGATGTAGCACGCTACAACAAAATCAAGCTAACTTACCACGACGAAAAAGGCCATCAACACAAAATCAAATTACAAGGCCTGGGAGCCAGAGTGATACAACACGAAATAGATCATCTAGACGGGATTTTATTCATCGACCGTGCGATCGATGGTACGATAAAACCCTTCAAAAACAAGAAATAAAGCGGAGACCTACTGCTTTTTATTTATCCATGCAAATACAGAGGACGACCCGTCTCCATCACTATCCAAGGGCAGATTTTCATAAAAAGCTTGTTTATGGTAACTTTAGGCATTAACATTTTAACAAATTAATTTTGAAGATAATATAACCTTTCCTAAAAATAGTAATCAAAATGTCCATTCGATTTAGTTACATTGACTTATATAATAACTATCTCTTTACATCTACTACCAATAAAGGATAAAATCTAAATATAATTGTTCACTTTACAAACTAATTTTATATAGAAAAAGATGAAAAATTCATTATTTAGTCAGCTAAACAAAACTGGATTCATACTCATAATTTCTTTATGTATAGCATTTTCACTATTTATCTCGGGTAGCGGTACAAAAGTATTTGCACAAACTGAACAACCGGCGACAACTTATCTCAACGAACTTGAAGAAGAGATTTTACTTAATCTCCCGATCGTTACAGAAAATCCCAATTACGCGCTTACTTTTAAAGATCCATCACCTGATTCAAAAGGTGTAAACCTTGACCTTGATGGTAAAGGTTCTTCACAAATAACAAGTCCGTACACATTACCAACTCTTGGGATTGGTAAGCATACTTTGGAATTTAGCTTCTTTGATAGCGAAGGCGCTGCTCAAACGCTTGAACGAGATCTTTACATTATTCCTCGCACTCCGACTATAAATGATGCTATTCTAAAAGATGGTGTACTTACAATCGACGGACAAGGTTTATCTAGTAGTGATATTGAGATTTTAGTTTCCGGTACATCAAGGACATTGACAATCTACACAAAAACAGATGATAAAGGTAATTGGAATATCTCTCGAAGCGATATCACACAAGAAAGTGAAATGGTAATTACCGCACTTTGTCGTAAAAACGGATTTTCGAGTTATTTCGCGCAGGATGTCAGGATAGCTATGCCTGTAGTGATCGATCCAAATACAAATAACAGCGGTGACGGACAAGTTCAACAAGATACAAATATTAAATTCTCATTTAGTGCTATCAATTTTAATAATATTTCCACCATAATCCAAAATAATATGGATCTTCTCTATTACTCAATTGGAGTATTACTCTTTGGTTTACTTATCGGATTAATAATTGGAGCTTTAGATGGCAAGGACAAAACAAAAAAATCTGACAGTGCTATTAAATCAGCTTTAAATATTAATAAAGGTGAACTTACACTCAAAGATAAATTGAGTGCAGTAGGAGCCAACGTAAAAAAGCTTGAAGCAGATCAAACTTCCACAAACACACCAAATGATACTTCTTCAACTCAGGCAAATAGTGATAGCGAAATTGCAGATGATAAGGCTACTGAAACTGAAGCTGTGGCTGACAGTACACAAGCGGTTTCTACCGACACAAAAGTGACTTCTACTGATACATTGACGATTTCTAGCAACACACAGGCAATTTCGACTGACGAATCAGCGCAGAGTACCGAAAAGGCAACTTCTTCAGAAGAGTCTACTTCACCAGAGAATGTTGATTCAAACTCCGAAGTCAAAACAGAAATAAGTACAACAGAAATTAGTGCAAATGCTGATATTGTTAGTACCGAGAAATCCGAAGAGGAGAAAGAGGTGAAAGAGGAGAGAATAAATACTAGTGACAATGTTTCTAGCTCAAATGAAACAATAAATGAAAATGAAACCGACAAGAAAGAGGAAGAAGCTCAACCGCATAAGAAATCCTTTATGGAAAGGCTATTTGGGACACCCAAAAAGACAAAAGAGGCAGTAGAAAAGGAAGCGGAAGATTTAAACACTCAGCTTGATGGACAAACTATTGAAAAAGATGACTTCTTAATGTCATTTAAGGATTTCGATCCAGATCCAGAAAACGGTGCAGATAAAAATTCTTCTGAAAAGAGTAGTGATGTTTCCTCTACAGTTGTTGAAGATACTGCTCAATCTCAGTCGAGTAATACAAGTGCAGATAAAGATGCTGAAAGCGTTTCAGACGGATCACAGGCAGCTTCAGATAGTCAAACAGAGGATACACAGCCAAACTCAGATGTACAATCTGACAGTAAGGATTCATCTGAAAAAGCTACTGAGGGGAAAGAGACAGAAGAGATAAAAAAGGAGAAGGTTTCTAACAAGAAAAATAAGAAGAAATCATCAGAAAAAAAATCTAGAAATATAAAAATCACATTAACAAGTAAGTAGATATTCCTATCATTCTGAATGATATATGCCGAGGACAGGAATTGAACCTGCACCCCCGCTAGCTACCCTCAATTGTAGATAGATAACACATATTGCATTATTATCACTAATTATTAAAGGCAATTAGCGGGGACTGCGTTCTGAACACAGCGTGTCTGCCATTTCACCACCTCGGCTTACGATTATTATACTACAGATGGATTATTTTTTCTCTATTAGAAATGTAGAATTTATTTTGACAGAACAAATTGTTTGCAAAACTCAAGGTGTTTACAACACACATTAAAATGTTGTCAGGATACATTTTCGAAGAATATTAACACCGCAAAAAGCTATCGATAATACCAATCTGCGATATTATTAAATCTCTGATATGGATAGACTATGTTTGTGAGATCAGGACCTTCTACTCGGCTATCAATGAGATATTCATATTTGGGTTCATACAAGAATATCACTGGAGCATCTGCCATAAAATACTTCTGGAATAATTTGTAATCAGCTATACGAGCATCTTTATCCATAGTTGTACGTGCTCTCTCCAAAATAATATCATTACGGCTGTAATTGTAGCCAGCCAGATTTAGATTTGGATAATCACTTTTTATTGAATGCCAAAGATTGTATTGATCAGGATCTAATGTTGTTTCAACTTCATAAAGTAATAGTTCATAATTGCGAGTAGCTATTGTTTCTTTTATCATCTTTTCATAATCTTGAGGTTCGAGTTGTAAATATACTCCTTCGCTTTCCCATTGTTTTTCTAGTCTTTTAGCGATGATATCATTTGTAGGGTTATCGAGATATGATAATTTTACTGACAATATTTTGTTTTCTGAATTTTCGTAATATCCACTAACTTTATTATATGTATAACCAGCATCTGCGAATGCTTTATCAGCAGCTTCTTTGTCGTATTTATAATATTGAATATCCGCATTGAAATATGGTGAACTCTCTTTAATCGGACCTTTTCTAATATTCCCCTCGATACCTGTTGATTGTAAGAGATCTTCCACATCAGTTATGTAAGAAAACCCTTTTCGAATATCGGCGCTCTTTAGCAACTCATTACGATTATTGATATATATAAGTTTTGTCCTACTATCAAGCACTTTTCCATTAATATTAATATTTCCACCGATAGATTGTAATTCGGAACGGTACGATCCGATACCATTGATTGCATTTAATTGATTATTCTCATAGGCCACCTTAAGTAATTCGAACGTCGGATAAACTCGATATATCATTGTAGAGATTTTAGGTTTTGAGGGGTAATATTCTGATGCAGTCAATTCTACAAAGCTATCATCAAATGTTGTGATAGAGTAGGGACCAGTACCCAAAGGCTTACGACTTATTTCAGAATTTTCTATAGATTCTACATTTAAACGACTAAACTGATCCTCAGATACTATGTAAGTTGCTATTGCCTCATAAAATGTTGCATTAGTTTCAGGCAATGTGAAAACAACATGTGTACTATCTTGAGCTTCCACCGTAACATCAGTAAGTGCCTGACCGATTGTTTCTCGTCCTTTTTCCTTAGCAAGATATATTGCAGTATTGTAAGTCCAAGCTACGTCATATGCATCGAGTTCAGTTCCATCACTAAAAAAATGCCCTTGTCCCACAGTAAAGGTAAAGACTTTCTTCTCTTCATCCATACTCCATTCTGTAGCGATTGCGGGGATAGGCTCACCATTAGCATCAACTTCAATAAACTTTTCGAAGACAAGTTCTTTAATATCTTTATCAACCTGGTTTTGTGAAACAAATATCGGATTGAGGTTAACAAATTCACCAACAGTACCTTCAGTAAAAACAGTTCGGTCTTCAAAATGTAGCTTTTGTAAAATTGGACTTGAAATAATATATTGACAAAGCACGATCATCAAAAGAATATAAACGATGATAAACGTGATAGGACGTAATTCCCAGAAAAGATTTGGGTAATTCCAAAGCCAGTCTCTTAACGATCTTTTCGTTTTCATTTTTGAGCTTTAGGCCCCAAACTTAACTAATATAAATGAAAGTGCTGCCATAACCACAATCAAAATAATCGTTGCATAGTAAAGAAAGTTCTCAAGTCCTCTCCTTGTACGAAATACTTCTCCACCTCCACCAAACATCTTGCCCAAACCTTCCGCACGGTTCTGTAAAAGTATGGATACTGACAATAAAATTACAACAACCACCTCTGCGATAAGTAAAATATTTGTAATAGACTGACTCATAAACTTTTCACAACTATTAAATTTAAACTGCCTTAGGATTTGAGATAATCTAAAAATGTATTAATCAACCCGGTTAGCAAACTGATACATATTATAGTCTCTATTTCGCCCAAAATAAAGCCCTTTATTGAAATTACTCCTAATGTCTGTGAATTAACAGGTAAACCGACAATAGTAAACTCGGGCATAAGGTAATTAAAAAGATACAAAATACCGATAATCAGCAAGGAACTCATAATCATTTGCGATACAAAACCAACCCTAATTGTCAAAAATTTTAATATCGGTTCATGCAACTGAATCGCAAACGCTACACCAAATATTGTAGCTAACAAATACAGAATATTTACAGGTAATACTATACCTCCAGCGACAATTATTACAAATGCAAAAACCATCGCACCTACAATAATTTTATAAAATAATCTTTTAAAGTTCATAAATTGTTTGCATCATATTATTCTATTGAGTATACTAAAATGATTATTATATTTCAAACCATAAATACAATAGTCTCATAATTTAAGATTTTTACTGCCAAATGGAAATACCTACTGCTGCTAAGAAATCTCGCGGAATCAAAACAAAAATTGTGGCTACAATCGGCCCCGCTACTTGGGATGATAATGTACTCAAGAAAATGATTAACAACGGTATGCGAGTAGCGCGAGTTAATGCTTCATTTGCAGATTATGATGAATTTTTAAGAGTGACTACTCAGATTAGATCTTTATCGACCGATGTTTCACTATTACTTGACACGATGGGACACAAAATCAGAGTGACTGGTTTCAAAGATAGTATAGAAGTAAAAACCGGAGAACAGATCTGCTTAACTTATCAAGGCGGTAAACATCATAAAGAATATAAAACCATCGAAGTGACTTACAATCATATTGTCCGTGATATGACTCGCAATGCAACAATTTTGATTGATGATGGAAATATTATACTCAAGGTCCAAGATATCGATGATGAATTACTAATGTGTGATGTGATCAAAGGAGGATCTATTTTCTATCGTAAGACCGTTACTATACCAAATGTACATCTTAGTTTTCCTCCGATGACAGCAAAAGATAAAGAAGATATTAAAACAGCTATTGAGCTCAAATATGAATATGTTTCGGCTTCTTTTGTACGAGATATTGATGATGCTAAAGCTTTCCGTAGAGAGTTAGGGGATAGTGGTATCAAATTAATTGCGAAGATAGAAAATTACGAAGGAATACTAAACTTTGAAAGAATAATAGATGAAGTAGATGGTGTTATGATTGCACGCGGTGATCTGGGAGTTGAACTTCCAATAGAATATGTTCCATATCTTCAAAAAAAGATGATACGCAAATGCAGAGAAAAAGGGAAAATTGTAATAGTCGCAACTCAGATGCTCGAATCTATGAAAGATAATGATAAACCGACTAGAGCAGAAGTATCTGATATAGCAAATGCAATATATGATGGAACTGATGCGATAATGCTTTCAGCCGAGACATCTACAGGGAAATATCCGATATTAGCCGTTGACATGATGAGAAAAGTTGCAAGCATCACAGAACCAGATGTCGAACCAGATATTATGTACACCGATACCGAATCTGCAGATGAAACCGATACTATCTGTATTCAAACTGCAGAGATGACTAAAATTCAGGATCTCAAAGGTATAATTGTTATTACAAAAACCGGTAAGACTATAAGGAGCTTAGTCAGGCACCGTATTAAACCATTAGTTTGGTGCGTAACACATGACCCATTTTTAGCAAAGCAGCTGATAATTAGTCGCGGAGTTACACCAATATATATGCCCAATATCTCGGATGACAGAGATAAGCTTATCCATCAAACAATTAAACACATATATTCACTAGGTGAGTTACATCTAAAAGATAAAGTTGCTATAATCTTTGGTAGTACAATAAAAGGTAAATCAATAAATGATATTCTTGAAATAGTACAAGTAAAAAATGTTTTATCTGAATTATCTGAGCTTGAATAATAATGAAGAAGGATTTACTTACGAAGTTTGTCAACGTTATTAAAAGGATATATGTCTCAATATCACCGATTATCCTTTTACTCACGACATATCTTTCAATAGTTTTGATAAATACTCTTTTAAACAATGGTTTTCTTTCCAAGTTGCTGACTGAATCGATATCATATCGAGGAGATATTTTTATGATTTATCTCGGTGTATTTATTATAGTCTCCTTGATAAATTTTGTACCACTTATATTTCTCTTGAAATCGATAAAAAAAGATGGACACTTTAAAGACTTTCGATATATAAACACAATATCTAATATTTTCCTAACGACTTTACTTGAAGTTTTACTATTTTTATACTTTAGAAATAGTATATCTCAATACCAAGATGTCATTGAGCCTCTATCTTTTACCATATTCCTTCCGATAATTGCAGTAATAATTGGCTTTTGGATCATTACTAGTATCGTTATGCTCATCAAACCTCATCCATTGAAAGATATTATTACTTCTACAATTTTCATAATTTTCTCGTTCGCGATTATATGTTACCCATTCGAATTTATCAGGGACGAACTAGTTTATAATTACATAAAGGAAAATCGCGAATCTTTAGTGTCTTTGAAACAATCTGTAGTTGATAAAATAACTACTGATCAATCGTTTAAATCTACAGATGAATTCTCGAACGATTTCATTAAGAATAATTTCCGCCAAATCGAAGTAATCATCCTAAATGATAATAAACAGCCATACAAGCTTTTTAACTCCTCCTGCAATGAATATTATGGAAGCAAATATAATGTTTCGAGGATAACTACTGAAACCTCCTTATCTGTAGAAAATATTAGATCTTTCATAGATCCGACCTGGCAAGAAGATATAACTTCCACACAATTCTCTAGGAATCTTTTGCTGCCAATTCAGAATGTCAACACATATATTGACAATAAAATAGAGGATAGTGGAAGCTCAGAATCACTCAACAATCCAGATAGCTCGACGAATAATAATTCAGATTCGATCCCCAATCAAGATATTCAACTTGATCAGCAAGAGGTTTCAGATAATCCGAACCTAGCAAGTGAAAATAGTACTACTACTAATGGTACTGATAATTCCGATATTACTAAGTTTGAGAATTATAAATCAGCATGTTATATGATTATTCGTAATAAGAGTATTAATAGTACTGATAATCAACATAAATACTCCTGGATAAATAAAATAATTCTTCCACTCAAATCAAACAAATATACTGATTTACAAACCGATTCAAACCAAAGTCAATATTCTTCAGAATCAGAAATAAATACAGATTATAAAAAGCCAAGTCTTTTTATCTATATTACTAAACATGAAGTAGATTCCGAAAAGAATAATAATGTAGATAATACAGAAGCAAATACCAACACAGAGCCAACAAATGAAACCGAAACCGTGCCGGCACAAAAAGTGGATGTAGTTATTATGATCTCACTTTTTGATTATAAATACACATTATTGTAACTGAACTACTCTTGTAAATTTGCTGTAATTCTGTATAATATTACCGTATTAGCACTTTAAAATAATGTTCTGATTTTTACGACAGTTTTTTGGTCGACAGGTCATAGTTTTGAAATCTGGTGACGTAGCCAAGTTGGTAAGGCAGCAGTCTGCAAAACTGCTATGCACGGGTTCAAGTCCCGTCGTCACCTCCAATTTGCAGTGAAGCTCTAGAATCAATTCATTATAGAACATTTAATCATCTTTTATGCCGAGATGGTGGAACTGGCAGACACGCAGGACTTAAAATCCTGTTCCTGCATAAGGAGTGCGGGTTCAATTCCCGCTCTCGGCATTTTTGTCTTTCTCCTCAATCATTTTTACTGTTATTTTTAAGAACATACAAGTGGTAAATAGGCATTTAATAATTTCGTCGATTTATAATTTTCAGTTCATAAATAAAGCCGACAATAGATTTAGCTGTTTGCATATGCAGACAAGGTGAGATTTTATGAGAATAAAAACTATTGCATCAGTTTAGAAAAAAAAACTCCCCAACTAATGTCAGGGAGTTTCATTTCTGAGACAATATTTTCAAATATTGCGAGATTACTTACAATATTTGAATAGTATTTAATACAGGAGCAACTAATTCCTGGAAGTCACCAACGTGATCAACTAAATTGGATCGATATTCATAAATAACCCAAATCTTAGAACCATCGCTCAAAGTAATCGCACTTCTTCCGAAATCAAAGAAGTATTTTCCTAAGAGTTTTCTTCCATACTCCTCAAATGTTATTTTATCACCATTTGATAGAGTGACAATTTGATTTTCGGCATAAGGATCACCCTGGTATTCCTCAACTGCTCCACCACGATCAACAGGTACTTTAATAAAATATATTACTAAATTGCTATCCTGCTTTTTAATTGATGCAATCATTGGAGAATTATCATCACTTATTTCAGTTACATTCCAATTCTCTGGTACATTGATTGCAAAATTATATTTTTGATTTTTATAAACTGTATCTGTATAAATGTCTGCATCATCCCCAGCTGACTGTGTTAACTCAGTAGTACTTACTGTAATGGTATTGGTTATAGCGTCTAATGTATTTAATACAGGATTGTTTGTAGAATAATAAGTAATAATGTATTTTCCTTGATCTACGGTTGAACCTGATTGACTACATACAAACCAGTTTGTTAATTCGTAAGTTTTATCGTCAAAATATCTATAGAAAGCATCATTGATAGTTGTAGTTGTACGAGATTTGTTTGCACATTCAGTCCAATCACTTTGAGTAACATCAAAACCCCAAGCATCTCCTTGGGAAGATAGTATAGTTAATGTATTACCATTATTTGTAGGTGTTAAACTCCATTGTGAAGGATATCGTAAATCATATCTTATCAATTGATTATCTATCTTTCTTTCGAGGGAATATGACTTCCAATCAGAGATATCTATCTCCTTTGAAGTTATGACTAAATCATCATATGATATTGGACTTTCTTCAATCACAACATTTTCCTCTTGTTGATCAACTGTTTGGTTCACATTTGTCCAAACTGAATTGTCCCCTCTTATCCTAATAAATGTAATAGTTATTACAGATATTAAGAGTACTACTAGAAGTCCCGAGAAGGCATACTTCCAATTTAAATTTTTAAACATATCGTTTAAAGATAAAAAGTTATTATTATAGATATTTTTATTAATTTTCTCATCATCGTTGAAAGTACTTTTGACATTGATATTATCCATAATCTTTTTTTCAAGATTGTTAACGAACTGATCGTCCGGATTAATATCATCAATTGATTGAATAATCTTTGCTTCGATAACTTGATTTATTTTATTTTGTTTTTCATCAAATCTTTTTTGCATATTTTCAATCTACTTCAACAGTTATTTAAAATTAAATTACATCTATAATATACTTATACTTTTTTAAGTAAATTTGTCACATTTGCTATTATTCTATAATAACGCATTTTTACTGCCGATTCTGAAATATGTAATAGTTCAGATATCTGAGCGAATGTGTAATCTTCATATATTTTAAGAAATATAACATCTGCACTTTCACTATCAAACTTTGCAACAATCTTAAGTATCTCTTCAGCAGAGTATTGATCTAATATTTCTTTTGTGAAATCTTCATTATCCGAGAAATTGTCTTCTATGTATTCTGATATTTCAACTGTCCGATTAGTTTTATTCCATCTCTTAATTATGATGTTTTTTGCTGTGATATAAAGATAGGGGAGTACTGTCCAATTATCAGCTTCAGTTTTAATGTTTTCTATTTTTTCTAGAGTAGAAAGGAATACTTCACTTGTAACATCTTCGGCATCCTGCTTGTTGCAGTTAAGTTTATAATATGAATATTTAAAGATTTTGTTTACGTATTTTCTATAAAATAATACATATTTACTCTTATCTTCTTTGATTTTCTGCAATATCTCCGTATCACTCATGCTTACTAATTATACTCGATAAATATTTAATAGCAAATAAATTTTAATCAGCATCATCAAACATTTCTCTATCTTGATTGCCACATTTAGGACACTTTAATATTATTGATCTCGATTCTATAACCATATTGCATTTTCTGCATTTCAAACGACGCCACTTGAGATCAAGATCTTCTGGTTCCGTTTTATTTGTTAATAAAGGGTCAACAGTGTTTTGAGTAGTGGTGGTACTAGTGGTGGTACTAGGGAAAGTGCTATTCTGTATTTGCATTGTGGTATCAACTTTATTATCACCTCCACTGACAGCATCATTACCTGTAGAAGTATCAAGGTTTGGATTACTTGATGTATTTACCATCTTTTAAAAGAGTAATAATTAATCTATATGTTTCACTAGGATTTAACTTTGTTGAATCAATAACAATATCATAGTACTTTTCTGGAGAGTCAAAATCAATTCCATATATTTTCTTAAAACGATTTTTATCAACAGAATATCGTTTAAGAAGTTCAGAGGCGGTATCTTTATACAGTTTTGAGTGTTTGGACAGTTTGCCTTTTACTATAATTTTCTTTTTTGAAATAATCGTCCTTGATACGCGATTTTCGATATCACAGGTCAGCCAGATTTTTACTGTTGTTGGAATTCTTTTTAAACTTGATAATGCGCCAAAAATCTTTGAATCAATCAAAGTTTCGGGATAGAAACTTGCTTTCAAGGTTTCTTTATCTATAAATTTATCCGCTCGAGCAAGTAGCTTAGTTGATTCTCGCGAACCAAGTAATTGGTTGAAATCTACAAAACCCTGCTGATGAGCAAATTTCTGCATCATACTTCCCGCATAAATATAGTTTAGTGCAAAGTTTTTAGCCAGCATTTTAGCAATTGTTGAGCACCCTGAGCCACCTGGACCGCCGACCACGATTAACTTGCCTAACTCTTTTTGACGTTTATTTGCATAATCATCACGACCTTCGTAGGCCACAAACTGCATGATATAGTTATTTATCGATTTCGATTTTGATACTTTATCTAACATATGATATTTTATACTATAATATATAAGAAATTATATCAACCTGCTCAAATAAACCATTTTGCTCAAATCTTAATCATGACATTTTATTTAAAAATCGTTTCAGATTATTATTTTAACAAGAGCAATTAAATCGAGCGACAATAAAACAGAGATATGAAAAGCTTACCTAAAAAGACAAAAATTGTGAATAGTGTTAAAGGAGGTCCTAACAAGGTAATACTAATATTCGCAATCCTAATGTCAATATTTGGTCTGATAATGATCTTTGACGCAAGCGTATATCAAGCAAACCATGGCTTTAACGATCAGTTTCACTTTTTGAAATTACAGGCAATCTGGCTTGTCGCAAGTGTTATCATCGGGACAATTATTTACCTGATTGATTATCGCAAACTTGCTAAATTGTCTATGCCCGCACTAATTGTTGTAATCGGGCTTTTGTTGGCTGTATTGATCTTTGGGGATGATGTAAATGGTTCTAAAAGATGGTTTAGTTTGGGACCAATACCTGTTCAACCTGCAGAGTTTTTAAAACCAGTCATAATACTATATTTGGCTTCATGGCTTGCAAAACAACCCTCAGGATCAGGGAAATTTGAATGGTCGAAGCTTAAACATATCTTTAAAACAGATTTTGCTAAGAAATTATTGACTTTTGCCATAATAATCGGATTTGTCCTTGGATTGGTTATACTTGAGCCCGATTTGGGAACAACAATGATTATTGGTTTAACATCTTTAGCAATATTCTTTATTTCTGGTACAGATACTCTACACCAGCTTGGAACTATTGCACTCACCGGTGTATTTGGATTACTTGCTGTGTTCGCTGGAGTATTAGAAAGTTATAGATTTAAAAGAATAACGACTTTTTTAAGTTTAATTTTTACTGGAGAAGTTGCCGAACCTCGAAAAGAAGGTTATCAAATGCAGCAAATATTAATTGGTATAGGATCTGGAGGATTATTCGGAGTTGGATTTGGACAGTCACGACAGAGATATGGTTATCTCGTCGAAAACACAGCATTTACAGATTCAATTTTTGCAATAATCCTTGAAGAACTCGGATTAGTAGGAGGATTTGTAATATTATTATCTTGGATATTATTTCTTTGGACAGGCTTAAAAATAGCCCTTAAGGCACCTGATAGATTAGGCATGTTATTAGCTTCTGGTATTACAATATGGCTAACACTACAAGCATTCCTAAATATGGCAGCAAATGTCGGTCTAATGCCACTTACAGGGATACCTCTACCATTCTTAACATATGGAGGTTCAAATACATTGGTTACTGTGATAGGTATTGCATTCTTACTTAATGTTTCAAAATATCGTAAATAATTATATAATGCTTCGTATATAAATTACATTTATTACCTTCTAGTGCCTGAAGAATCAAATACTAAAAATAAATTAAATTGCAAGATTGTAATAACTGGTGGCGGATCAGGTGGACATGTTTCAGCAGCATCAGGCTTGATAGACGAAATTATTGGAAAATATCCAAATGCGCAACAAAATTTACTCTATGTTGGAGGTAAGCTTGTCTCAGAAACACGTAAAGAAGGCAAGAGCGTTGAACAAATGCGTTTTGAAAATACTGATATTCCATTCATTGCAATTAGGGGTGGAAAATTACAAAGAAGTTTTTCACTCAAGAGTATATCGCTAATATTTGGAGTATTTGGTGGAATTATTGATTCATTCAAAGTTCTAGGAAAGTTCAAACCAGACTTTATTTTTAGTACTGGAGGGTTTGTATCATTACCAGTATGTTTAGTGGGGTGGCTTAAAAAAATACCAATCTACCTTCATGAACAAACAGCAGCTGTTGGTCTTACAAATAAAATCGTTGGCAAAGTTGCAAAAAAAGTATTCGTTACTTTTCCTCAATCAATCCAATATTTTAAACCAGGAAAAGCCATACACACAGGTAACCTAATCCGCAAAAGCATATTTATGTCCAATCCGAAAGGTGAACTAAGCTCAGCAATTAAGAAAATGCTACCAGAAAAAGATACTTTACCAGTAGTCTATGTTTCTGGAGGTGGCTTAGGATCACACACAATTAATATAGTTGTACGTCAAATGTTAAAATATGTTTTAGGTGAATTTCAGATTATTTTACAAACAGGTGACAATGGATTAAATAAAGATTATGAAGTGCTGGTTAAGGATAAAGCCACATTAGGTAATCTGAATAATCGTTTTTATGTTACAAAATATGTCAGCAACGAAGAAATAGGCTATTTATTCAAAAATATTGATATATATGTAGGTAGAGCCGGTGCAAATACAGTGTACGAGATGGGTATTTTTATGAAACCTAGTATTCTTATCCCTATACCTTGGGTTACACATGATGAGCAGAATAAAAACGCTCAAATATTAGTAGATTGTGGTATAGGTACAATACTACAGGAAGGTGAGCTAACTGCAGAAGCTCTTTATGAAAGGATGAAGAACATGAAAGAATGCATCCATGAGGATACTTTTTGTGCAAATAAGGAAAAACTAAAAGAAATCTTTGTTACCGATGGGACTAAAAAAGTTCTAACCGCAATTGGGCTTTAATAAATTCTTAAATCTTTTAGCCATAGTAAAGAATCGGTTTGCAGTCTATTATAAGAAATTTTCATCATCCAATATTTAGAAATACAATAGTCGTAAAAACTATTCAAACAACCTGTGAAGGCCAACAGAATGGCTTCCCTTAACCAATATTGCAGTCTTAATTTTATTTTTCTGGGCATTATCACAAATCTCTTTAAATTTCTGTTTTATTTCTTCGAAATCGTCCAGGTATTCTCCAGCATTAACGAATTCATAATACCTTCCAGTATAGAAGACTTCATCAAAATTTTTCTCCTTGATTAGTTCACCAAGCTTCCTGTGCTCTTCTTTTTCAACTTCTCCTAGTTCAGCCATATGTCCTAAAAATGCAACAGTATGATATTTTTCTCCCCATATTTTTGCAAATGTATTAATGCTCATCTTCATCGAATCGGGATTTGCATTATAAGAATCATTTATTAGAGTAAGATATTCATTAACTTCGTTTATTTCAAAACGATATTTATAGCCATGATACTGTCCAAGCGCCTGAATACACTGTTCAATGGAGAAGCCAAAATAGTTTGCAATTACAATCGAAATTAAAGCGTTGTAAACATAATCTATTCCGTAAATCGGTATTTGGACATCATAGTAAGTTTCTTTATTCATTAACTTAAATCTTATTCCTTTCTCATCGAGTTCAACTTGTTCACAACGGAAATCAGCTTCACTATCAAAGCCGACAGAAATCACTAAATCTCCATAATTGTTTTTAATCGAAGCTAACCTTATATCGTCAATATTCAACACTACTGGCTTTCCCTTAGAATAGAGATAATCCGCCATTTCCTTTTTCCCAATGAATATATTTTCAACACCACCCAGAGGTTCAGCATGTACAGTACCAACATTGATAATACAACCAATATCTGGAATTAATCCTCGATTCTGCCATCCAATCTCACCTTTACGATCAAGACCTGTTTCGAATATTATAAATTCTTGACCTGTCCAGTTCATCAAAACAGATGCATTTCCCCACAGGGTATTTATATTACCCTCTGCCTTAAGAACCTCATACTTTGTTGAAAAAATTGTGTAAAGCATCTCACGAGTTGTAGTTTTCCCTGTACTACCGGTGATAGTAATTAATTTTGCTTTAGTTAATGAGCGTATGTATGCAGTAACCTGTTCAAGTGCCAATTCGACATTTTCTACTACAATTAATACATACTTAAAATCTTTTACATCAATATTATTTTCAGTAAGTAATTGTTCAAGTTTTTCAGTTACATTCTCAATTTTAGTTCTATCACATAATGCAATATTACGTGATTTTAATAGTGCAGCTGCTATAAAATTGTGCCCATCAAAATTGGGACCTGTAAGCGGAAAGAATAATTCTCCTTCTTGGATAGTCCTAGAGTCTGTAGAAATCTGCTTAAACGAAACATTATCAATATCACCAATAACTTCAAAATGATCAATACTTGTTAATAAATCTTTACAGGTAATATTCATACAGTAATAAAGTAAATTTAAATCTTATTATCTAAATATTTTATCACAACAAGAGCAGTAATAGTTTCGATAATTCTAGAGTAATCTTTATAGCTATTCTTTAATTTCAAATGAAATAATAATTCTTCAAGAAAACTTAATAAAACGACTAAAACTTCATTATTTCATACTCACTAATAAGGTTCCCTAATTCAATTCTTTTAAAAGTATAACATTTATAAAAAAGTATCAAAATACTATTGACACAAATAACCTCTGATGATAAATTATAGGTAAGTGGTGACGAGTGGTGAAAAGTGTCACCAAACATAAACTAAGTTAGTAATACTGGGAAAATGCTAATCGGAGAGTACACAGTAAAACTAGGAGACAAAAAAAGGTTAGCAATACCAAAAAAGTTTAGAGAAGAGCAGGGCACAAAGCTTATCATTACCAAAGGTTACGAAAACTCTCTAGTTATTGTAAATCAGAATCAATGGAAGCAGATAGCTGGAGAAGTAACCAACGGTTCATTTATAAGTAAAGATATTCGTGAAACAACAAGGTTTCTTGTTGGTAGTGCAAACGAACTAGAATTTGATGAACAAGGTCGTTTTGTGGTTCCAACAAGTTTACTCGAATATGCAGGGTTAGGTTCAGAAGTGGTATTTGTCGGACTAATCAATTGGGTAGAAGTATGGGACAAGAAAAAATGGGAAGAAAAGAATCAGTATCTATTAAAGCATAATGAAGAAATAGCCGAAAGATTAAATGTGAGCAAATCAATTAAATCAAACAAAATATCGGAATAGCATAATAAAATAAATAAAACCTAGCTGCCCAAAATGAACAAAACACATGTTCCTGTCATGCTACAGGAAACAATTGAAAAACTTCATGTAAAAGATAATGGATTTTATGTCGATTGCACTCTCGGCGAGGGTGGACACAGTTACGAAATATACAAATCACTAAATGCTGACGGCAATTTACTCAGTATCGATAATGATGCGGGTGCGATTGATTTCGTTAAAGGTTTCTACGAAGAAACTAAAAGCCAGAACTGGCAAATAGTTCAGGGAAACTTTAGTAAAATCGATACTTATTTAAAAAAGTATAATCGCAAACCTGATGGTATCATCATGGATTTAGGTATTTCATCAAGACAGCTCGAAGTTGAGACTCGAGGCTTTAGCTATATTCAAGAAGCTCAGCCTCTAGATATGCGGATGGATACGAATCTTGGTGTCACTGCAAAAGATTTACTTTATGCATTAAATGAAAGCGAACTTACAAAGTTATTTCGAAAATATGGTGAAGAAGAGTACGCTTCCAAAATTGCAAGAAACATCAAGAAATATTTAGAAAAAGGTAATGAAATTAATACGGTAGGTGATTTAGTTTCAATTATATACAAAGTATTACCTTCTAAAGAGATTCACGACTCAAAGCATCCCGCTCGCAGGGTTTTCCAGGCCCTGCGCATTGCGGTCAATGATGAGTTAAATAGTCTCGAGACAGGACTTCAAGATTGTTATGATGCGCTCAACAAAGGCGGAAGATTAGTTGTTATAACATTTCATTCTTTAGAAGATCGTATCGTAAAGAAATTTTTTGAATCAAACGGTAATTGCATTACAAAAAAGCCTATTACCCCAAGATACGAGGAGATTTTATCAAATTCTCGTGCACATTCAGCTAAATTAAGAGTAACAGAAAAGAAATAGTATGATTACCGACAATATTAAAAGAGTTATAAAAAACAGATTATGTAGCAACAAAATACAAAAGTGCAGTTTTACTACTATTTCTGGTGTTGTTGCAATAATATCAATATTGCTATTTTGTTTTACCCAATTAGCTGTAAACGCACAATTAAATCCAAAGGGGGCTATGCTTGAGCAGCTAAATAATGAAAAGAACATGCTTATCGAAAACAATCGTGAACTCTCGGAAGATATCGCAGAGGGAAAATCAATTACAATAATAACTCAAATTGCAGAAAATCAGCTTGGGATGAGCAATCAGAAAGATCAACAAATCTATTTTGTACCAGATAATAGCTTGGTTGCAGAACGGTAATTTGCATTCATTCTTGTCCTAGCAAATATAAAAGTAGACATAAGTTTATTAATTCGATTAGTAGTCGATTTCCACAAAAAAGTCTTATTAAATATGTAATTGTATTTATGATAATATTTTATTACAATGATCTACTTAATAATTAATAATCGAGAAGATAACTTTGAATACAATTATTTTCATTAATTATGAGAACAAATCCTGTCGATACAGTTAAACAAAGTGGTAGTGGAACTACTATTACAAAGAAAAGCATTAATATTGCAATGACACTACTTACGATTCTTGCTGTAGGTATTTTCGCAATGATGATGCGTTGGCAACTTTTTGAACACGAAAAATGGAATACCTTAGCAAAATCTCAGCATGTCGAGAACCAGAGAAATGTAAGTAGTAGGGGAGTCATACTAGCTTCAGATGGCACAGTACTTGCAATTGACGAACCAGCCTGGACAGTATATGCATCTTTAAGCACCGATGAAGACGAAAGAACAGAATTCTATAACAATAAGGATAAATATGTAGCAGAAGTATCAGGAATTTTGGGTTTACAGCGTGAGGAGATAGAGAATAAACTAGTTGATGATTTTGCATTTGTAAAATTAGCGGAAGGCATAAGCAACGATAGTAAAAAAGCTTTAGAACAGATTAAGATTTCAGAGAAATTTAACGAAGGCTTCGGTTTATATTTTGAAAAGCAAGAGAAACGAGTGTATCCAGATGGAGACCTAGCAAGTCATGTATTGGGGTTCATGGGTAAAACTGATACTGGAGAAGATGTAGGAATGTATGGTTTAGAGGGATATTACTTCGGTGACATGTTGGCTCAAAACAGCTTTTCATACGAAGAAAAGGACTCTCGTGGAAATGTTATATTAACAGCAGAATACGAGCCTGTTTTGCCTAGATCAGGAAAAAGCCTGAAGCTAACAATAATTCCAAGTGTTCAACAAAAAATGGAGGAACAGCTCAAGAAAGGTGTTATTAACATGCAAGCGAAAAGTGGTAGCGCTATCATAATGGATCCTGAGACAGGAGCAATCCTAGCTATGGCAAATTATCCTAATTATGACCCTAACGAATACTGGAAAACAAGTAATCCTTGGGTATTTAAAAACAAAGCTGTAGCAGATGTTTACGAGTTTGGTTCCGTAGAAAAACCGATCACAGTGGCAATCGGTTTAGAATCAGGCAACATTAAAGATGATTATGTTTGTCATGATTACACAGGTTCGATCCAACTATATGATTATACGATTTACACCTGGAATATGCAGGCAAATGGAGATTTAAGCTTATCCGGAATGCTCGAGAAATCAAACAATCCTTGTCTAGCAGAACTTTCTTTGCAAATCGGATTTCCATTTTATTATCAAAAGCTTACTGAATTTGGATATGGACAGTTTATTGGTATTGGGCTTCAAGATGAAGCAACAAACTACCTATTACCTTACGAACAATGGACAAAACTTGATCTTGCAGTTACAAGTTATGGACAGGGTATTTCAGCAACTATGCTACAAGTATTATCCGCCCATTCTACATTAGCAAATGACGGTGTTCGCATGAAACCGTATCTTGTATCAGAAGTTATCGACGAAGTTGAAACAATACAATACGAGCCACAAGTATTGAATAATCCTGTTTCTGCAGAAACCGCATACAAAGTTAGGCAAATGATGAGAAATGTTGTCAGAAGTGGTGAAGCACAATGGTGGTTCAATACATCGCTTACTGAATATGATATCGGCGGTAAAACAGGTACAGCTCAGATTCCAAAAGAAAATGAAGCCGGTTATTATGATAACCGTACTAACACGACTTTTGTTGGCTTTGCTCCCGTTGAAGACCCTCAAATGATAATGATTGTTAGAATCGAAGAGCCAAAAACTAGTACATATTCCTCAGATACAGTTGTACCTGTATGGATAGATATTTTTAAAGAAGTCGCTCCTGATTTGGATATACCTAAAATTTAGTGATATAATACCAACATGGATAACCAATTAATTGCAGAATTGTTAAGAGATTGTTTAAAGTATTTTTTTATTTCTTTTGCCGCATCAGCACTTTTTGCTCCAATAATGATTGAATTGCTCTATCGATTTAATCAAGTCAGAATACTTAAAAAGACAAAACTAGTTTCAGGTGAAAGCAATGAGTTATACATGAAAATCGATCATTCTGAGGAAAGAAACGGTACTCCAAACATGGGAGGAATATTAATATGGTTGATTGTTCCAGCAATAATTGCTTTTACGATGGATTTGTCACCATTAATCAGAGTATTTATCATTGCGTTTTTATTGTTCGGATTCTGGGGATTCCTCGATGTCTTCTTTACAAATACCTTAAGGAATAATGAAAAATTACGTGCCATGCAAGAATCCTTTGAATGGCGAATGGGTAAATTACTTTTAACAATTGGATTAAATGTCCTAGTTATGATCCTCCTTAAAAACACAGGCCTTTTTGGAGAGATAAGCTTTGGCAGTTTCCTTACTATTTCAGTTTCTCCAATTGTGATAGGTATTTTATCAATAATATCACAGTTTGCTATTTATACTTCTGAACTAACCGATGGCATCGATGGATTGCTTATCGGTATATGTATGATTATGTATTCCGTATTTGCAATTATGCTATTAGTGCAGGGACAATATCTATTTATCCCTGTAATCGCGATAATCTTAGGAACACTTGCTGTGGACTTATATTTTAATATTCCACCAGCAAGATTCTGGAATGGAGGACCAGGTGCGATGCCACTTGGTTTTGCACTATTCTTTATTGCTCTGGTAACTAACAATATAATCCCATACTTCTTTATTGCTTCAGTAACTTGGGTAATCATGTTCTCGAGTCTTTTACAGATTGTATCGATAAGATTGTTTAAAAAGAAAATCTTCAAAATAGCACCTTTACACCATCATTTTCAAGCTGTAGGTTGGCCAGATTACAAAGTTACTATGCGTTTTTGGCTTTACACATTTGTATCAAGCATGCTTGGATTATTCATTTCTTTGGTTATCTAATCAAGAAATAGCTTGCGATAAAGAGCAATTTCGTTTCAAGATAATATCTGTTTTTTTATAACCATGCGTTAATTTTCAAAAGTATCCGTCACCATTACAATCCTAGCGTTATACTTTCAAGATTACCTGATGCACATTCCAAAAAGGTTGAACAAATGAGAGATTTCCGAAGATGATGAGAACCGAAGAGATGAATAGGCGACCTTACCTTTATTAGCCCTACCAGTTTTCAACAACGCTTGGAATCCCATCTCCATCCATCAAGATTTTAAGAGTATTTATACTAGAAATCTTTTTTTCATCAATATTTATTTCAACCATAATACCTTTTTGCGACTCAGGATCCCAAGCCATACCAGGAAAAAGAAAATTGCCGATAGAATAAAAAACTGGCTTTCCATTTACTTCAACCTGAGGTTGTACTACATGTGGATGTCCTCCGATAACAACATCAGCACCTGCATCTGTGAATATCTGAGCCCAAAGTACTTGCCACTCTGGATCAAGTTCTTGAGTATGCTCCCAACCCCAATGTGCAAAAACTACAACAACATCAGCCTGAGATTTCGCATACGAAATACTTTCTCGGACTTTCCACTCACTAAAAGATGCAGTTCCTGCTTCGTAATCAGTAGCATGATTAAAAGCGTATTCAATACAGTTAAATCCTAGAAAAGCAACTTTTGTTCCTTTGAGATCTACTATTAAGGGTGTGTAGGCCTGTTCATTATTTGCACCTGCACCAAAACTTGCGACGCCAGCCTGGTTTAATAGATCAATTGTATGTGTTACACTCGGCGCCGTATAATCTTTTGTGTGATTACCAGCATAGGACATAGCGTCAATTCCAGCATTTGAAAAGATAGTCGCAGTTTCAGGCGGGTTACTAAAAGTGTATGCTTTTCAGGGATTTGGATACCCGACACTTTCACCATCGATTGTTGATTCAAGAGTCCCAACAACATAATCATATTGTTCGAAAGTATCTTCGACAAAACGGAAAGGATCTTGATTTATAGGGTCTTGGACTGCTCTTGCACCAACTGGATCAAGCAAGGAAGTGTCACCGAAAAGTAAAATTTTTACAGTGCTGGAAGGTATTTCCTCTTGTACTGTTTCTTCATTATTGGAGGGGGCAGCGTCCGTGGTTGTAGGTAAGCTTGTCGGTGTGTCAGTTAATGTGTTTGATTCGCTTGAAGCGTTTAAGTTAGCAGAATACTGATCAGTTAAATTATTTTTATCTTGGTTGAAAATGCGAAGCGGAGTATTTATATTTATTATGGCAATCACGAATACTGAGAAAGAAATAACCGAAAAGAGTAGGGCAATCAATATTTTCTTAGTTCGCGTAAACGCCATTTTCCAATATTATTAATTTATTTTACTAAGCCGCATAACAACTATCATTTTGTACCAGTTGTTCCAAATCCTCCTCTATCTTTACCTTCCAATTTGTCAACTTCTTCGAGTTTCGCTATTTCTACTGGTAATATTAATATCTGTGCAATTCTTGTGCCTTTTTCAATTATCACAGTCTTCTCGGTATAATTCAATGCTGGAAAACACCACTCATCATTATCTCCACAAAAATCATTATCCCCGATACCCATTCCGTTTGCACATGTAATTCCGAGTTTAAATGTAGAACTACGATTTGCAAGTATTCCTGTATAGCCTTTTGGGATTTCGATAGCAATGTTTAATGGTATCAGTACGACTTCTCCAGGTTTTATTTCAGATGGAGTTCTGGAATAAAGATCAAAGGCGACTGCCCCTGATGTTTTATATTCAGGTAGTGGTAGGCTTTTGTCAAATCTCTTTATTTTGATTTTCAACATTGAGACATTGTATCACACTTACCAAATGATTTCAGCTTTGTCTAGCAGATCATCTCTTCCTTTGTCATCTTCCAGTCCAAGCTGGCAATATTCTCATTAATGTGATAGGCGTTTGTCGACTTTATCAAAGCCATCACACCTTGCTTATTTAGTAACCAATTTAGTGCAACTTGTACAGAGCTTCTATGATATTTCTGGAAAAGCTTAAGATTATTTACGACGAGTTTCTTCAGATTGAAACAGTTTTATTGTATAATACAGATGACGTATTTCGCATTACGATTAATGCACCATACTAATTATCTTAATTAATGATAGATGCCCATGGATAATTTCATTATTGACCGAGCCTCAATTGAGCATTTGCCGATTGTATCTGAACTAAACCAAAAACTTATTCTTGACGAACAGCAGTATGACGATAATACCTCATTAAGCTGGACATATTCATCTGAGGGTCAAGCAATCTTAAGTGATAGGATAAATAAAAAACTGGTTTTTATAGCATGGCAAAAATATCCAGAGTTGAAACCAGTCGGTTATATTTCCGGAAGTATTAGTGAATGGCAAACATTATACAGAAAGCGGGTGGCGACATTAGAAAATATCTTTGTAGATAAAGCTTATCGTGGAAACGATATTGGTACGAAGCTAATTGAAGCTTTTGAAATTGCCGTAAAAGAACAAAACGCTATAAGCATGCGAATAAACTGTTTATATACTAACCCTGCTTGTGAATTTTATCAGAAAAAAGGTTATACAAAACATGCAATCCAATTCATCAAAAATTTCTAAAACTGTAAAAGCGATTATTATTTTCTTTGCTGTTGTTCTATTTACATTGGCCATATTATGGATTATCGATAATTATTACACCAACGGTAAACTAATAATAAACCTAAGATCCAGTGATCAATCTGAAGAAACTGAAGCACCCACAAGTAGTAAAAAGAAGTTTAATGTCGGATACAAAAATACTGATAATGATGAAACTCTCGAATCCGAAGAAGCATATGTAGAAGAAGATTTGACTGTTGAGAAAGCACCTAAGCCAGTTATCGGAGCTTGGATGCCTTATTGGGCAATGCAATCAGCATATTTAAGTCTACAAACAAGTCCAGCAGAATATTATTCAGTTTCACCAGTTTTTTACGAAGTCGGTGCCGAAGGATCTTTTAAGAATTACATCCCCGATAATTTTTACGATATTATGTATTATTGTGATGCTTACGATATTAAAGTAATACCTTCGATAGCTCAGTTCAATGCCAATGACCTACATGTCAAATTACAAAGTGATAGTGCAGTAGATCAGCACGTTCAAGAAATTTTATACGAAATTGATACTTACGATTTCGATGGAATTGATCTCGACTATGAATCAATCAAGTATGAGGATCAAGCAGGCTACTTTAAATTGATTAAAGACCTTTCGGATGCCTTACATGCGCGAGGAAAAACCCTTTCGGTTACTGTTATGGCTCAATGGCAAGATATCCAACAAGGGATGAGTCTACAAGACACCCGCAAGGTACAAGATTGGAATTATATCGGTCAATATGCTGATGAAGTTCGTATCATGGCTTATGATTACACTTGGCAAACTGCTGAAAAACCTGGTCCGATTGCGCCAATTTCTTGGATCGAAGAAGTACTTAAGTTCGCAGTAAAACGCATACCTCGAGAAAAAATATGGCTTGGTGTTCACTTATCTAGTTATGAATGGATTGTTGAAGATAACAATATCGATTGGGATAAGTATAATATTGAAGAAATACCAGCAAGTACAACTCAAAGAGCTGTCTCGTACACTTACGATTCTATAATAAATCGAATCAGTATATTTGATAGCTTTAAAACAGCATATAATACTCGTTTTGAAGAGCAAATTGCCACATATGATTGTTACGATGGTCAAAAATGTGTTCTATTCTATCAAGTAAGTCGCGGAGTGACTGCACGAGAAAACTTAGCTCAAGAATACGGAATAAGGGGTATATATTACTGGAGACTAGGGGAAGAAGGCGAGCTTCTATAACCTTTCTCATGGCTCTTGAAATGACTATTCAGCAAAGCGAACAAGGATAATACAAATCGAACCAACACGATGACGATTATGATGATGATGTCTTCTACTGCCACAAACAAGTATTAGCTACACATTTACATTGTGCGTTTTCGTTCTTCTCGACTACAACACATAAAGTATTAACTCGTGGAGATGCAGAACATACTTCTCCATTACACCCACCAACATGACAGTCATTCTCAGTATTGCATTCACCTTGTTCCTGAGGCTTTTCAAAAAGATCAAAGTTATTTTCACCCCAATATATGCTTAATTTTGAAGTATCACATTTTTTATCAGTTGAACATTTTGAAACTCCATCTATACATTCACATGTGTTACATCCATCTTCAGCATGGAAAATGTCACCATTCATAAAGGTTGTATTACTATACCAGCAGATATCAAGTATTGTACCTTCAACTTCATTTTGCAGAGTAAACGCAAACTGTGGTGAAGGCTCGGTAACAATAGAAAGATTCGCAATCGTAAAATCAAGAGTAACTAGGCACTCCTTTGGATAATCCTGCATTTCTGGATCAATCATAGCATTCAATGTGATGATATTTTTATTGCTGTCATAAGAGTAGAAACCAACTTGAGAAGGAGGTTCATTTGCATCAGTGCATTTTTGGATATGTTCGATAACAACCTTAAGCTCATTATTCTTATACGAGATAGAAGCAACATTGTATCCGAGAGGATTATTACGATTTTCAGCAGGTATAGTGCCCGATTTATATTTATACTTGTAAGTAAGATCTTTCTTTGTAAATTCGCTATCTTGAGGAGACTGTATGAAATCAATATTGAAATTTCCGTTACCATCATTTTGATTTCTACCCAGAATATAATCAATCCACTGCGGTTTCAAAATGTAAATCGATCCCAAAGCACCGACTAAAAGTAAGAAAATCGTTATCACAACAAGCCATTCCTTTTTCATATTGACTTATTTTATCATTTTGAGCAGAATAATACCAGAACTAAGTTTCGCTAATATATTCTATGACAGATTCTCATGCACACATAAGCATGCAACCAATTTCAGACGATATCGAGAATATACTCCATGACTTTACTAGTAAAGGTGGCACGAAAATATTAAATGCTTCTTATGATTTACCATCAATCAACCAAGTTATCCTTGATAAGATTTCTATGAGCAATATTTTCCCTGACTTGATACTCACTTCAGTAGGGATCCACCCAGAAGAGTTTATTCCGACAACATTAACAAATCATAATGATTCGCCATTAAACCAAAAATTTGATTCTTTTGAGAAAATGCGAAAAGCTTTAGATGAATACAATACACTTGTCAACAAAAACATAAAACACATTAGTGCAATAGGAGAAACTGGTCTTGATTATCATTACTTTATAAATTCGGATAAAGAGGAAGATAGTAAATTAACGACAGATCAAATTGAAGAATTAATCGAAATACAAAAAAACAGTTTTATCGAACATATAGAAATTGCTAAAAAAAAATCCTTACCGATGACAATCCATAGTAGGGAGAATTTTGGCGAAAATAGGTGCATCAAAGATGTCTTAAATCTCCTTTGCACAATCGGTAATGGAAAAATAGCCGCTTCTATACACAGTTATACAGGAGATATCGATCTGATTGATGAAATAATCGATCTAGGATATTACATCGGATTTAATGCCATATTAACATATAAAAGCGGTGAGAACATACGACAAATTGCATCTAAAACACCACTTGAACGAATATTACTTGAAACAGATTGTCCAAGTTTGCCATTACATATTAAAGGTGCTCAGAAATACGGTACGCCAAGCGATATCGGATACATAGCTTCAGTACTTGCAGAGATAAAAAACATTTCTACAGAAAAGTTACTTTCGATCGTCGACGAAAACTTCAACAGAATATTTTGTAAAACTGTATAAGTTTTTATGGTATGCCACCAACCGTTTTACCAAACACGCTATCAACCCATGACTACCCATGCACTTACTGTTACAAAATCTTATTCACATATTATAAACAAAGCATGAGAAATAGTATTAATATTATTAAAAATCGATTGAAGAAATCTCAGTACTTAATTTGAGAGTAGGGCAGAAATCTTTTTTCCAGAAATGTATTTTATGCTGTTGAATATCAAATATGCTTGACCGCCGAGAAATAATAGTAGGA
>Ga0208940_1000944_pt1 | contig 32806 bp, 35 predicted proteins | sample AD_JPNNA6_MetaG_FD_184445 | JGI IMG/M metagenome (GOLD analysis project Ga0208940, IMG submission 184445) | Active sludge microbial communities of municipal wastewater-treating anaerobic digesters from Japan - AD_JPNNA6_MetaG (SPAdes) (version 2) | ecosystem: Engineered > Bioreactor > Anaerobic... | reverse complement strand
CCGCGGGCATGTCGTCGCTCGCCTCGGTGATCCTCATCGTCGGCACGGCCTTCATCGGCGACATCTGGAACCTGGTGAGGCCCCTGTCGCAGCCGCAGCAGGTCAGCTACACGAAGTGGCTCATGTGGCTCTACAGCGCCCTGGTCGTCTGGATCACGATCTATCCCCCCGCGGGCATCGTGGAGCTGACGGCCTTCTCGGGGGCCGTCTTCGCGGCGGGCTTCTTCCCGGCCGTCTACGGCGGCCTCTACTGGCGCTGGGGGACCGGCGCGGGCGCCTTCTGGTCCATGGTGATCGGGATCGTCGCCACCGTGGGCTGGCGGTTCCTGGTGCGCTTCAATGTCCCCGGGATGCGCGACTACCACGAGATCTTCGCGGGCTTCATCGTCTCGATCGTCGCCTACGTGGTCATCAGCCTGCTCACGCAGGGCGACCGGCCCAGCGAGGAGCACCTCGACCACGTCTTCCACACCAACCAGGCAAAGTGACCCTGCCCTACGCAGCAGCAGGGCGCCCGGCCCCGGCCGGGCGCCCTTTTTTTGGGCGGGCGCGCAAAAAAGGGCGCCCCGCGGCATGCCGCGGGGCGCCCCGTTATGGCCGATGCGTCAGCAGGGCCGCATCACTTGAACGGCCAGATGAGCGGCACGAGGATGATGACGAGGATCGTGCAGACCACCTGCGGGATGAGGCCCGCCTTGATGTAGTCCACGAACTTCAGCTGCCCCGGCCCCAGCACGATCGTGTTGGGCGGGGTGGCGATGGGCGTCAGGAAGCAGAGGCTCGCGCCCATGCCGATGCCCATGAGGATCGGCAGGGGGCTGATGCCCATCCCGACGGCCGAGGCCAGGCCGATGGGGCCGACGATGAGGGCCGTGGCCGTGTTGGAGGCAAACTGCGTCAGCAGGGCCGTGAGGCAGGTCATGCCGATCATGAGCCCCATGGGCGAGCCCGCGACCACGTCGTTGACGGCCTGGGCGATCATGAGGACGCCGCCCGTCTTCTCGAGGGCCGTGCTCACGGGGAACATGCAGGCGAACAGGAAGATCGTCTGCCACGAGACGGACTGCCAGGCCTCCTTCCAGGTGATGCACTTCGTGATGATCATGAGCGCGGCCCCGAGGGCGGCGGCCGTCAGCAGGTCGATGTTGAGGGTCTTCTTGATGAAGGGCACGAAGTCGCCCAGGGCCATGACGGCGACGACGAAGGCGAAGATCCCCACGGAGAGGCCCATCTTGTTGGTCCGGTACTTGATGTCGGTCTCGGGCCCGGCGTAGTCCTCGGCGTCACGGCCCATCTTGCCCTTGGGCAGAAAGCGCGTGCCGAAGAACATGAAGGTCGCGATGCCGGCGACGGCGATGGGGATCCCGACGAGGGCGAACTCGAAGAAGCCGAAGGTGGGCATCTTGGCCGTGCCGAGGACGCCGTTGACGACGCCGTTGGGGGGCGTGCCGATCAGGGTGATCGTCCCGCCGAAGGAGGTGGCGAAGGCCAGGGCCATCATGAAGGACTTCGTGTTGAATCCCGCCAGGGTCACGACACCCAGGACGATGGGCAGGAAGCAGACCGTCGTGCCCGTGTTGGAGAGCACCGACGAGAGGGCCGCCGCCACGATCATGATGTTCATCAGGACGAGCTTCTCGTTGCCCTTGCCCTTCTCGACGGCCCAGCGGCCGACCTTGTCGGCAAATCCCGTCCGGAAGAGGGCCTCGCCCATCATGAACATGAACATGAAGATGAGGGTCCACTGGTTCGCGAAGTCCTTGAAGGCGTCGGCGGGCCGGAGCACCCCGCTGATGACGAGCGCCACGGGCACGAGGATCGCCGTGGCCTCCAGGGGGATGACCTCCGTCATGAAGAGCAGGAAGGCCACCGCCAGGATCGCGATCGTCGTCCAGGCCTTCTGGTAATCGATCTTGGCCGCCGGCTTGGCCGGTGCCGGTGCCGGGGCCGCCGCCGGAGCTGGTGCCGAAGCTGCCGCCGGCGCAGGGGCGGCCGCCGGGGCCGCCGCGGCCTTCTGTTCCGCCTTCGGGGCAGCCGCCTGCGCCCCCGCGGGCTGCGCCGTGGCGTAGAAGTAGGCGGGCACGGCCACGAGGCACAGCAGAATCAATGACACAATCCACCATTTGCGTTTCATCAAGCCACCCATAAAGACTACCTCCCGTTATGATTCGGTTGATGCAGGCAGGGCGGGCCCATCCCGCCCCGCATGATTGGGAAGATCCCGGACTATCGCAAGAGAGAGCCGCCCGTGCCGCGGGCGGCTCTCTCCCTTACTTGATCTTTTGCTGAAGGGCCGCGCAGCGCTCCCGGGCCGACTGCATGAAGTGTGCGGCGTTGACGATGTAGCGCTCGTGCCGGCCCCGGGCGATCTGCCCCAGCTCGTCGAAGGCCATGATCTCGAAGACGAGCTTCCGGTTGTCCACCTCCGCCAGGGCCGCCACCGCCGTGACGGTCATCCCGATGAAGGTCGGGTTGAGGTAGCTCACGGACGTCGACAGGCCGACCGTCACGTACCCCTCCGGCAGCATCGGGTCGATCACGGAGACGGAGGCCTCGATGAGCAGGGCCGAGAGCGTCGGCGTGGCCATCAGCTCCGTGAGCGCACCGTGCCCGAAGGACAGGGTGTCGGCCGGCTCGATGGTCTTCTGAAACGTCCTGGACAGGCCGGGCTTGAGCTGCGGCAGTGCAAACGGAAGAGGCGTTCTGTGCATCGGTCATCCTCACTTTCTTCTCTATGGTATGGATTGTTGGGCTAGCCCTTGAAGAGCGACAGCAGCACCCCCGCCGCCACCGCCGAACCGATCACCCCGGCCACGTTGGGCCCCATGGCGTGCATCAGCAAAAAGTTCCGCGGGTTCTCCTTCTGCCCCACCACCTGCGAGACCCGCGCCGCCATCGGCACCGCCGAAACCCCCGCCGAACCGATCAGCGGGTTGACCTTGCCCCCCGAGACGAAGTACATGATCACCCCGAAGAGCACCCCGCCCGCCGTGCCGACCGCAAAGGCCGCCAGCCCCAGCACCACGATCGAGATCGTCTGGAAGGTCAAAAAGTTCTCCGCGCTCGCCGTGGCCCCCACCGTCGTGCCCAAAAAGATCGTCACGATGTTGATCAGCGCGTTCTGCGAGGTGTCGTTGAGCCGCCCCACCACCCCCGACTCCCGGAACAGGTTGCCCAGCATCAGCATCCCGATCAGCGGCGTGGCGTCCGGCAGCATCAGCGAGCACACCAGCGTCACCGCGATCGGAAAGATGATCCGCTCGGTCTTCGACACCGGACGCAGCTGCTCCATCACCACCATCCGCATCTTCTTCGTCGTCAGCAGGCGCATGATCGGCGGCTGGATGATCGGCACCAGCGCCATGTACGAGTAGGCCGCAATCGCAATGGCCCCCAGCAGGTGCGGGGCCAGCTTCGAAGTCACGAAGATCGCCGTCGGGCCGTCGGCCCCCCCGATGATCCCGATCGAACTGCACTCCTGCGGGTTGAACCCCAGGTAGAGCGCCCCGATGAACGTCGTGAAGATCCCCAGCTGCGCCGCCGCCCCCAGCAGCAGCGTCTTGGGGTTGGCGATCAGCGGACCGAAGTCCGTCATCGCCCCCACCCCCAAAAAGATCAGCGGCGGGTAGATCCCCAGCTTCACCCCCTGGTAGAGGTACCACAAAAGACCCCCCACCACCGTCTTCTCCTTGCCCGTCACCGCGTCGATCTCCACCGTCGGCGGCGCCATCAGCCCCGCCGCCGGAATGTTGGCCAGCAGCATCCCGAAGGCGATCGGCAGCAGCAGCAGCGGCTCGAACCCCTTGACGATCGCCAGGTACAGCAGCACAAACGAAATCCCCAGCATGATCGCCTGCTGGTAGGTGATCGACAAAAACCCCGTGCTCTGCACCAGGGCCTGCACAGCATGCAGAAGGTTGATTTCCATCGGTGTATCCTTTCCCCGTTGAGGCGGCCGCAAATCAGCCGATCACGGCCATCGTGTCCCCCGTGTTGACCGTGGCGTTGACGCTCACCCCGATCTGCTTGACCACCCCGTCGCGGCCGCAAAAGATCTCGTTCTCCATCTTCATCGCCTCGAGAACCAAAATCAGATCCCCCGCCTTGACCGCCTGGCCCGTCTGGACCGCAATCGAGAGAACCTTGCCCGGCATCGGCGCCGCAATCACCTCGTCACCCGACGCCGCCGCAGGGGCCGCAGCCGCCTTCGGGGCCGCCGCCGGCGCCGCCGCAGGCTTCGGGGCCGCCGCCGCAGGGGCCGCAGCCTTCGGGGCCGCCGCAGCGCCCGCCGTTCCGCCGATCTCCTCCACTTCCACCTCGTACGACTTGCCGTTCACGACAACGCGAAACTTCTTCATGTCCGCCGTCTCCTTTTCTGAGTTCTGTCTCTCAGGGCGCAGCCGCCCCGTCGTGTTGCCCCGGCCGCCCCTAGCGGCCCCGGCCCCGGTAGGCCTCGATGGCCGCCGCGATCACCGCCGGCAGCTCCCCGTCGTCCCCCGCAGGGGCCACAACCCCCGCCGGGGCCGCCGCCGCCTTCGGCGCCGCCGCCAGCCGCGTCGCCCGGCTCATCAGGTTAATGAAAAACACCAAAAGGACGAGGGCGAAAAACACCGTCCCCATCCCGATCAACGCCACCGTCAGGCCGAACATCAATTTCAACACGGTTCATTCCCCTTTCGTGCAATGTGGGCGGTGAGCTTGCCGCTTCTAGCACCGAGCCCCGCCCCGCGCTATCCGCGGATGTCTGATTCTTGTGTAGGACCGGCCGCGCAGGGTCTGTCGGTTTTTGTCTGACACCGTCCCGCGGCGCCGGCCCGGGGGCGGAGCCGTCCCCCCCCGCCCCCGCGAACCTCCTTACGCGGCTTCTCAGGCCGCGCCCTCCGGCCTCATCGTGCCCGTCTCGTTGAAGCGCACGTGCCAGCTGTAGGCCTCGTCGAGGAGCATGGGGATGTGGCCGCCCACCTTCTTCTTGGCCCGGTTGTAGTAGTCCCACAGCAGGGGGCGGTAGTCCGGGTGGGCGCAGTTCTCGATGATGAGGGGCACCTTCTCCTTCGGGTCGAGGCCGCGCAGGTCCGCCACGCCCTGGTCCGTGACGATGAGGTGCACCTCGTGCTCCGTGTGGTCGTAGTGGGTCACGTGGGGCACGACGCGGGAGATGGCGCCCTTCTTGGCCGCCGAGGGCGTCAGGAAGACGACGAGGCCCGAGTTGCGGGAGAAGTCGCCCGAGCCGCCGATGCCGTTGACCATCGTCGTCCCGAAGGTGTGGGTGGAGTTGACGTTGCCGTAGATGTCCACCTCGAGGGCCGTGTTCATGGCGATGAGCCCCATGCGGCGGGCGATCTCGGGGTTGTTGCTGATCTCCTGGGGCCGCAGGACGATCTTGTCGCGGTACTGCAGGATGTTCTTGTAGAACCGCTGGAGGCCCTCCGGCGAGGGGGAGAGCGACGTGCCGGAGACGGCGTTGAGCTTGCCCGCGTCGATGAGGTCGAACATGGCGTCCTGGATGACCTCCGTCCAGACCTTCAGGTTCTTGTAGTCGCTCTCCACGAGGCCCGCCATGACGGCGTTGGCCACGTTGCCCACGCCCGACTGCAGGGGCGGCAGCGTCTCGCCGTACTCCTTCTCGAGGAACCGGATGAGGTGCCGGGCCATGGCCTTGGACTGCTCGTCGAGGGGGGCCAGGGGCCGCGTCTTGTCGCCGATGTCGCAGGGCACGACGGCCACGATCTTCCGCGGGTCGCAGGGCATGTAGATCGTGCCGATGCGCTGGTTGACGTCGGTGACGGGCAGGGGGTGCCGGGCCGGGGGATCGGCGGGGATGAAGATGTCGCTCATCCCGACGAGCTCCATGGGCTGGCTCGTGTTGACCTCGACGATCACCTTCTCGGCCTGCTGGATGAAGGTGGGCGAGTTGCCGACGGACGTCGAGGGGACGATCCCGCCGTTCTCCAGGATGCAGACGGCCTCGATGATGGCCACGTCCATCTTGCCGAGGAAGCCGTAGCGAAGCTGCTGGGCCATCTGGCTCAGGTGGATGTCGAAGAACATCGTGTCGGCGGCGTTGATCCGCTGGTTGATCTTCTTGCCCGTCTGGTAGGGGAAGCGCCGGGCGATGCAGTTCACCTCGGCCCAGGCCTCGTCGAGCTCGACGCCGACGGAGGCGCCCGTCAGAAGGGACAACCGGAGCTTCTCGCCCTTCTTGACCCTCTCGGCCACGGCCAGCGGCACGGCCTTGGGATACCCGCAGGGGGTGAACCCGCTCGTGCCGACGATCATCCCGTCCTTGATGTGTTTCGCGGCCTCCTCGGCCGTGGTGACTTTAGACAACAGTTCCTTGTTGAAGATACGGCTCTCGATTCCCATCTCGGTCTTGCCTCCTTGTGCTGATTTGAAACGTGATCCCTCCGGGTCAATGGTTCCGTCGGTAGCCCCTGTGCGCCCGCTTCGCCCGGCCGCTCGCCTCGCGAGGGCCCCTGACCGCCGTCACTCCGCCGGGGCGGGGGCGATGACCCCCTGCTCCATGAGGATGCGGGTCATCTCGCGCGCGCCGCGGACGGCCGCCGCGGCCTCCCGGTAGAGCTCCTCCCGGGTTTTTTCGAGCAGCGCGATGCCCTGCTCCCGGGCCTTCATGGCCGTGGCGACGGCGCAGCGGGGGTAGAGATCCTCGTCGTCCATGTCGGGGACGATGCGGTCGTCGGAAAGGCCCCTCTCCTCGGCCACCCGGGCGATCTCCTCCGCGGCGGCGACGGCCATCTCGTCGGTGATCGTCCGGGCCCGCACGTCGAGCACCCCCCGGAAGATGCCGGGGAAGCCCAGCGAGTTGTTGATCTGGTTGGGGAAGTCGCTCCGTCCCGTCCCGACGATCCGTGCGCCCGCCTCCCTGGCCTCCCAGGGCCAGATCTCGGGGACGGGGTTCGCGCAGGGGAAGACGACGGCGTCCTTCGCCATCCCCCGGACCCACTCGGGCTTGATGACGCCCGGCCCCGGGGTGGAGGCGCCGATGAAGACGTCGGCCCCCTTCAGCGCGTCGGCCACGGTCCCGACCAGGCCGTCCCCGTTGGTCTCGAGGCAGATCCTCCACTTGACGGCGAAGTCCGCCTGCGCGGCCTCGATGTCGCCGCGGCCGCGGTGCAGCGTCCCCCTGGAGTCGACGGCGACGATCCGCGCCGGGTCGGCCCCGCTCACCCGGAGCAGGCGGTAGGTGGCCACGTTGGCCGCCCCGACGCCGAAGAGCACGATCCGGGCGTCCTGCAGGCGCTTGCCGACGATCTTCAGGGCGTTGAGAAGCCCGGCGAGGATCACGCAGGCCGTCCCCTGCTGGTCGTCGTGCCAGACGGGGATGCGCATCTCGGCCCGCAGGGTGTCGAGGATCCGGAAGCACGCCGGCTGGGAGATGTCCTCGAGGTTGATGCCGCCGAAGGCGGGCTCGAGGAGCTTGACGGTCTCGATGAACTGCGCGGGGTCCTTCGTGCGCAGGGCGATGGGCACGGCGTCGACGCCGCCCAGGTACTTGAAGAGGATCGCCTTGCCCTCCATGACGGGCAGGCTCGCCTCGGGGCCGATGTCGCCCAGCCCCAGCACGCGCGTGCCGTTGGTGACCACGGCGATCAGGTTCCCCTTGTTGGTGTGCTCGAAGACCTTTTCGGGGTTCGCCTGGATGTCCTTGCACGGGGCGGCGACCCCCGGGCTGTACCAGATGGAGAAATCCGAGAAGTCCCGGATGGCGCACTTCGGGGCCACCTGGAGCTTCCCCCGGTAGAACGGGTGCATCCGCAGGGCGTCCTTCGACGGCCTGGCGGCCCGGGCGAGCAATTCTTCGACGGTCGGCATGTCAACCCCCCGTTTGTTTTGCACCCGTCTACACAAATTCGGCGCCGCTTTTCAAGTGAATATTTGATCCCCAACGGTTTCGCGGAGGGGGGCGGACGCCGCCGAGCGCCGCGGGCCATGCCCGGAAACCATTGCCGGGAGAGGCTTTGCGGTCACTGTCAGACAAACCCCGACAGGCGCCCCTGAACGAGTCCTACAGCAGAATCAGACGGCCCCCGATAGTTTTCACCCTGCCCCGATGCTAGAAACGCGCTCAACCACACCCCAAGTCGGTTGCACCTGTCCTGCCGACAGGATGCGTCCCTGCAGGCAGAGTCGGTCATGTTGATTTGTCCTCGATGCGGCGGAAGGAACTTCTGGCGCCTGGCCACGGGTCAGCGGCGCTGCGGCCGGTGCGGCCTGACGCGCAAGTTCGACAGGACGTTCTGGGGCTCCGCGAAGATATCCCCGTACTGGAAGGGCCGGCTGCTCGAGTATTTCTGCCTGGGGGTGCCGGCCTACCGGCTCCGGCACCAGGTGCCGCTGGACCTCAAGACCGTCCAGCGATGGTTCCGGATCCTGCGGACCGCCATCTTCACGCACGAGATGAAGGCCCTGAAGGCCCTGCTCGCCGGGACGGGCGGGGGGGCGGCGATCGCCGGGGACGGCGTGCGGTTCCGCCCGGACTTCCCCTCGTCGGGGCCGCGGATGGCCCTGGGCATCTACAGGGGCAACGGCCGGGTCTTTGTGATCCCCGTCGCCGAAGGCGAGGACGCCGCGGAGGCCGGGGGGCTGCGATCCTGCGGCGGGGCCCTGGTCTGCACGTCCCTGGAGGTCCGCGGCGGAAGCGTCGTGGTCAACGGCGCGCCGGGGGCCCGGAAGGCCCGCGGGATCCCGGCGGAGATCGAAGAGTTCTGGACCTTCACGAAACAGTGGCTCAGGCACTACCGAGGGGTGCCCCGTGCGTACTTCCCGCTCTATCTCAAGGAGATCGAGTGGCGGTACAACCACCGGGGCGAGAATCTCGTCAGGCTCGCCCGAAGCCTCCTGGACCGGCAGGTCGCGGCGGAGGACCAACGGAAGCTGCCCTGAGAGGACCGGAAGCGGGTCACGCCGGCGCGACGATCATCGGTGCCGCGCCGCGGGCATCGGGGCGGAATCGGACAACCGGGATCGACACAGGAAAACAGGCCTTTCACGAACAGGCTGAACCAAGGAGGAAGACAATGGCTCAACACCCCCAGATGAAGAAATGGATCGAAAAGGCGGCGAAGGAACTCAAGGGCAAGCCCGTGGAGGCGCTCAACTGGGAGACCCCCGAGGGCATCACCGTGAAGCCCATCTACACGGCGGAGGACCTGGAAGGGCTCGACTTCGTCAACACCCTCTCCGGCATGGCCCCCTACGTCCGCGGCCCCGTGGCCACCATGTACGCCAACCAGCCCTGGACGATCCGCCAGTACGCCGGGTTCGCCACGGCCAAGGAATCCAACGCCTTTTACCGCCGCAACCTCGCCGCCGGGCAGACGGGCCTCTCTGTGGCCTTCGACCTGGCCACGCACCGCGGCTACGACTCCGACCACCCGCGCGTGGCCGGCGACGTCGGCAAGGCCGGCGTGGCCATCGACTCCGTCGAGGACATGAAGGTCCTCTTCGACGGCATCCCCCTGGACAAGGTGACCGTCTCCATGACGATGAACGGCGCCGTGCTGCCGATCCTGGCGGGCTACATCGTCGCCGCCGAGGAGCAGGGCGTCAAGCAGGAGCAGCTCGCCGGCACGATCCAGAACGACATCCTCAAGGAATTCCTCACGCGCAACACCTACATCTACCCGCCCCAGCCCTCGATGCGGATCGTCTCGGACATCATCGCCTACTGTTCGAAGCACATGCCGCGCTACAACACGATCTCCATCAGCGGCTACCACATCATGGAGGCGGGCGCCAACTCGGTGCTGCAGACGGCCTTCACGCTCTCGGACGGCAAGCAGTACATCCGGGCGGCCATCGACGGCGGCCTCTCCATCGACGACTTCGCCCCGCGGCTCTCCTTCTTCTTCGGCGTGGGCATGAACTTCTTCATGGAGATCGCCATGCTGCGGGCGGCCCGCTACCTCTGGCACCAGACGGTCAGCGAGTTCAACCCGAAGAACCCCCGCTCCACGGTGCTGCGCACCCACGTGCAGACCTCCGGCTGGAGCCTCACGGAGCAGGACCCCTACAACAACATCATCCGCACGACCCTCGAGGCCCTCGCGGCGGCCCTGGGCGGCACCCAGTCGCTCCACACGAACTCCTTCGACGAGGCCATCAGCCTGCCGACGGACTTCTCGGCCCGCATCGCCCGCAACACCCAGATCATCATCCAGGAAGAGTCCCAGATCTGCCACGTGGTGGACCCCCTGGGCGGCTCCTACTACATCGAGGCCCTCACGGGCGCCATCATCCGGGAGGCCAAGAAGATCATGGACGAGATCGAGGCCCTCGGCGGCATGGCCCGCGCCATCGAGACGGGCATGCCGAAGCTCCGCATCGAGGAGTCGGCGGCCCGCCGCCAGGCCCGCATCGACCAGGGCAAGGACGTCATCGTCGGCGTCAACAAGTACCGCGTGAAGGAAGAGCCCCCCGTCGAGGTGCTCGAGGTGCCCAGCACCGTGCGCGACGAGCAGATCGCCCGGATCAAGGATCTCAAGGCCAGGCGCGACGGGGCCGCCGTGAAGAAGGCCCTGGAGAACATCACGGCCGTCGCCGAGAAGGGCGGCAACCTCCTCGAGGCCTCCATCCAGGCCATCCGCCTGCGCGCCACGGTGGGCGAGGTGAGCGACGCCATGGAGAAGGTCTTCGGCCGCTACGTGGCCACCACCCGGATGATCTCCGGCGTCTACTCCTCCGAGTACGGCGACAGCGACGTCATCAAGAGCCTGCAGAAGCGCACGGAGAACTTCCTCAAGCAGACGGGCCGGCGCCCGAGGATGCTCGTGACGAAGATGGGCCAGGACGGCCACGACCGCGGCATCAAGGTCGTCGCCACGGCCTTCGCCGACCTGGGCTTCGACATCGACATCAGCCCCATGTTCCAGACGCCCGAGGAGGCGGCCAAGATGGCCCTCGAGAACGACGTCCACGTCGTGGGCGCCTCGAGCCTCACGGCGGGCCACAAGACGCTGGTGCCCGAGCTGATCCGGAAGCTCCAGGAGCTGGGCGCGGGCGAGATCCTGGTCATCGCCGGCGGCGTCATCCCCCCGACGGACTACGACTTCCTCTACAAGGCGGGGGTCGTGGGGATCTTCGGGCCGGGGACCTCGATCCCCGAGTCGGCGGACAAGGTCATGACCCTGCTGGAGAACAAGTACCTCAAGCGGGCGGCCTAGGACGACGGCCGGGGGAGACGCCCTCCCCCGGCATGGCCGCATCAACCGATCTCTTCGGATCCGGGGCAGGGGAATGGCCGAAAAGGGAATCGACTACTACGTCCAGGGCGTGATCGGCGGCAACCGGCTGGTCATGGCCAAAACGATCACGCTGATCGAGAGCATCCTGCCGGAGCACCAGGAAACGGCACAGGCGGTCATGGACGCGCTGCTGCCCCACACCGGGAAGGCCGTGCGCCTGGGGATCACGGGCGTGCCCGGCGCGGGCAAGAGCACCTTCATCGAGAGCTTCGGCACGATGCTCACGGAGAAGGGCCACCGCGTGGCCGTGCTGGCCGTCGACCCCAGCAGCCCCCGCACGGGCGGCAGCATCCTGGCCGACAAGACCCGGATGGAGAAGCTCTCCACCAACGAGCGGGCCTTCATCCGGCCCTCCCCCTCGGGGGGCACCCTCGGCGGGGTCGCCCGCAAGACCCGGGAGACCATGATGATCTGCGAGGCCGCCGGCTACGACGTCATCCTGGTGGAGACCGTCGGGGTGGGGCAGTCGGAGGTCGCCGTGGCCTCCATGGTGGACTTCTTCCTCGTGCTCATGATCGCCGGGGCCGGGGACGAGATCCAGGGGATCAAGAAGGGCGTCCTGGAGCTGGCCGACGCGATTGCGGTCAACAAGGCCGACGGCGACAACGTGGAGCGGGCCAAGCTCGCCCGGGCGCAGTACGAGACGGCGATGCACCTGCTCTCGCCCCCCTCGCCGGACTGGAGCACGCCGGTGCTGCTGTGCAGCTCCCTCACGGGGGCGGGGCTCGAGGAGATCTGGGAAACGGTCCTGAAGCACCGGAAGATCATGCACGACAAGGGGGAGCTGGAGAGGAAGCGCAGCGAGCAGTCGCGCCTGTGGATGTGGGCCCTGGTCAAGGAAGGGCTGGAGGCCTGGTTCGCCAAAAACGCCCAGGTCGTCAACCTCCTGCCCCTCATCGAGAAGGAAGTGGTCAACGGGAAGATCACGGCCACCTCGGGGGCGGCCCGGATCCTGTCCTTTCTCCAGAACTACAGCATCACCGTCACCTGAAGGAACAGACGAATCAGGAGGTCTAGCCAGCATGAAGATCACGCGTTTGGATCACATCGGTATCGCAGTGAAGAGCATCGCCGAGTCCCTGAAGGTCTACGAGGCGATGGGTCTGAAATCCGTGGGCGTCGAGGAGGTGGCCGAGCAGAAGGTGCGCGTGGCGTTCCTCCCGATCGGCGAAACGGAGATCGAGCTGCTCGAGTCGACCGCGCCGGACGGGCCCGTGGCCAAGTACATCGAGAAGAACGGCGAGGGCATCCAGCACCTCGCGCTGCGCGTGGACAACCTCGAGGCGGCCCTGGCGGAGATGAAGGCCAAGGGCGTCCGGCTCATCGACGAGAAGCCCCGCTACGGCGCGGGCGGCGCGAAGATCGCCTTCGTGCACCCCCGCTCCACCGGCGGCGTGCTGCTCGAGCTGAGCGAGCGGGACTGAGACCCGAACCGAAACCGCACAAAAAAAAAGAAAGAGGTGAGAAACCGTGACGAATCAGGAAAAAATCGAACGCATGAGGGCCGCCGAGCGGAAGATCGAGATGGGCGGCGGGCCCAAGGCCATCGAGAAGGTGAAAGCAACGGGGAGGCTCACGGCCCGCGAGCGGCTCGGGCGGCTCTTCGACGAGGGCAGCTTCGTGGAACTGGACAAGTTCGTCGAGCACCGCTGCACGAACTTCGGCATGGACAAGACGGAAGTCCCCGGCGAGGGCGTCGTGACGGGCTACGGCAGGGTCGACGGCCGGACCGTCTTCGCCTTCGCGCAGGACTTCAGCACCATGGGCGGCTCCCTCGGCGAGATGCACGCGACGAAGATCGTCAAGTGCATGGACCGCGCCGTGGCCGCCGGGGCCCCCATCGTGGGCCTCAACGACTCGGGCGGCGCGAGGATCCAGGAGGCCGTGGACTCGCTGGCGGGCTACGGCAGGATCTTCTACAAGAACACCATGGCCTCGGGGATCATCCCGCAGATCAGCGCCATCATGGGCCCCTCGGCCGGAGGGGCCGTCTACTCGCCGGCGCTGATGGACTTCATCTACATGGTCGACAAGGAATACGCCCAGATGTTCATCACGGGCCCCCAGGTCGTCAAGGCCGTCATGGGGGAGGACGTCACGGCGATGCAGCTCGGCGGCGCCATGACGCACAACACCAAGAGCGGGGTGGCGCACTTCGTGGCCGCCAGCGACGAGGACTGCATCGACCAGATCAAGCGGCTGCTGAGCTACCTGCCCTCCAACCACCGGGAGAAGCCCCCCGTGGCGGAGTGCAGCGACCCCGCGGACCGCATGGAGGACGCCCTCAACACGCTCGTCCCCGAGGCGAGCAACCGCCCCTACGACATGAAGCGCATCATCAAGATGGTCGTCGACGACGGCGAGATCTACGAGAGCCAGGCCCTCTACGCGATGAACATGATCACCTGCTTCGCCCGCATGAACGGCCAGCCCGTGGGGATCATCGCCAACCAGCCGGCGGTGCTCGCGGGGTGCCTCGACATCAACTCCTCCGACAAGGCCTCGCGGTTCATCCGGTTCTGCGACTGCTTCAACCTGCCGATCCTCACCTTCGTCGACGTGCCGGGCTACCTCCCGGGGACGGCGCAGGAGTATGGCGGCATCATCCGCCACGGCGCCAAGATGCTCTACGTCTACCCCGAGGCGACGGTGCCGAAGATCACCATCGTCATCCGCAAGGCCTACGGCGGCTCCTACCTCGGCATGTGCTCCGGGCAGACGGGGGCGGACATCGTCATGGCCTGGCCCTCGGCGGAGATCGCCGTCATGGGGGCCGAGGGGGCCGCGAAGATCATCTTCCGCAAGGAGGACCCCGAGAGCCTGAAGAAGAAGACCGAGGAGTACATCGAGAACTTCGCCACGCCCTACCAGGCGGCGCGCCACGCCCTCATCGAGCACGTCATCGAGCCGCGGGAGACGCGGCCCATGATCATCCGGTCCCTGCAGATGCTCGCCGACAAGCGGGAGGATCGCCCCTGGAAGAAGCACGGCAACATCCCCCTGTAGACCGGGCGGGACCGACGCCGTCGGCCCGCAGGCCGTCACCCCGAAGCCGTAAAAAAAAAGCGGGGCGCCCGTCGCCCCGCTTTTTTTTGCCCGGCCGCCGCGCTAGCAGCCGTCGTTGATGATGCCCTCCTTCTTGAGCTGCGCGATCGTCTCGTCGCTGTAGCCCAAAAGCGACTTGAGCACCTCGTCGGTGTGCTGGCCCAGCAGCGGCGCCGGCGCGTAGACCTCGCCGGGGGTCTCGGACATCCTGATGGGGGAGTTGGCGATCCGCATCTTCCCGACGCGGGGCTGGTCGATCTCGACGAGCATCCGGCGGTAGGCGATGTGCGGGTCCTCGCAGATCTGCTTCAGGTTGTTGATCGGCGAGTAGGGGAGACCCTCCTTCTCGAAGATCGCCTCCCACTCCGCCGTCGTCTTCGTGGCCATGATCGGGTCGAGAATCGCGTTGAGGGCGTTGCGGTTCTTCGTCCGCAGGGGGTTGGTCCTGAAGCGCTCGTCCTCGGGCAGGTCGGGCCGGCCGATGACCCTGGCGTACCGGGCGAAGAGGGCGTCCGTGCCGATCGCGGCGATGATGTAGCTGCCGTCCTTCGTCCTGTAGCCCTGGAAGGGCGTGATGGAGGGGTGGATCCCGCCGAGGGGACCGGGGATCTCGCCCTTGAGCGTGAAGCGGACGACGGCGTTTTCCAGCGTCGAGAAGAGGCTGTCGATCATGGAGATGTCCACGTGCTGGCCCCGGCCCGTCCTGTCCCGGTGGCGCAGGGCGGCCAGGATGCCGATGGCGGCCTGCATGCCCGAGATGATGTCGCCCACGGAGGAGCCGACCCGGCAGGGGGGGCCGCCCTCGGGCCCGGTGATGCTCATCAGGCCGCTGTAGGCCTGGGCCACCATGTCGTAGGAGGGCCGCGCGGCGTATTCCGGCAGCGCATCGTGGCCGAAGCCGCAGATGGAGCAGTAGATGATCCCGGGGTTGATCTTCTTGAGATCCTCGAAGTGCAGGCCCATCTTCTTCATCGTCGTGGGGCGGAAGTTCTCGATGACGACGTCGGACTTCTTGACCATCTCCAGGAGGATCTCCCTGGCCTTGGGGTGCTTGAGGTTCAGGACGATCCCCTTCTTGTTGCGGTTGAGGCTGATGAAGTAGCCGCTGAGGTTCTTGTCCACCTCCCCCGCGAAGGGGCCGAACTCGCGGGCGTCGTCGCCGTGGGGCGGCTCGACGTGGATGACCTCGGCCCCCAGGTCGGCGAGGATCATCGTTGTCGTGGGGGCCGCCAGCACGTGGCTCAGGTCGACGACCCGGATTCCTTCCAATGCTCTTGCCATTCGCGTTGTCCTCCTCTCGTTGACGTCCGTGCGGGCCGGTTCCGCCCCGATCCGCGAAGGCGGGCATGCCCTCGGGTCCTGCGCCGGCGCGGAAGGCCGGTCCCGCGGGGGTCGCCCCCGGCTCGCGTCCCTAGTCTCTGCGGTATCGTCTCGCCCCTTCCACGTAGAGGTCGCCTCCCCGGGTGTCGTTGATGACGACGACGGGGAAGTCCTCCACCTCGAGGCGCTGGATGGCCTCCGGTCCGAGGTCCTCGTAGGCGATCGTCTCGGCCTTGCGGATCCGCTTCGCCAGGAGGGCCCCCGCCCCGCCCGTGGCGCCCAGGTAGACGGCCTTGAATCGCTTCATCGCTTCGACGACCTCGGCGGAGCGGTTCCCCTTGCCGATCATCCCCTTGAGGCCCAGCTCCATGAGCTTCGGGGCATAGGCGTCCATCCGGTAGCTCGTCGTGGGTCCCGCCGAGCCGATGGGCTGCCCGGGCCTGGCCGGCGCCGGGCCCACGTAGTAGATCACCTGGCCGCGGAGATCCACGGGCAGCGGCCTGCCCGCCGCGATGAGATCGAAGAGGCGCTTGTGGGCCGCATCCCTTGCCGTGTAGATCACCCCCGTCAGGAGCACCTTGTCGCCGATTGCGAGTTTCTCCGTGTCCTTGTCCGTCAACGGGGTCTTCAGTTTTATCTCAGCCATGGTTTCAGTCTGTCCCGTCTGTCCGGCCTATTCGGTCCGTCCGGTCGTTTCCTCTTCTTTCCGCTGTTCCGCTCTTCCTCGCTTCCGCTCTTCCGGCATTACAGGACCGCTTCCTTGTGCCGTGCCGCGTGGCACTGGACGTTGACCGCCACGGGCAGGCTCGCGATGTGGCAGGGCTCGACCTCGAAGAAGACATCGAGAGACGTCGTGGTGCCGCCGTAGCCCATGGGGCCGATGCCCAGCCGGTTGATCCGCTCCAGGACCTCCACCTCCGCCGCCGCGATCCGCGGGTCGGGGTTGCGCTCGCCGATCCTGCGCATGAGGGCCTTCTTGGCCAGCAGGGCCGAGCGCTCGAAGGTGCCGCCGATCCCCACGCCCACCACCGTGGGCGGGCAGGGGTTGGATCCCGAGGCCTCGATGCGCCGGACGACGAAGTCCTGGATCCCCTCGAGCCCCGCCGAGGGCGAGAGCATGTCCACGCGGCTCATGTTCTCGGCGCCGCCCCCCTTCGGGACGGCGACGAGGCGGATCTTCTCGCCGGGCACGATGTCGAAGTGGACGATGGCGGGCGTGTTGTCCTTCGTGTTGGCCCGGGTGAAGGGATGGCAGGCCGACTTCCGCAGATAGCCCTCGCCGTACCCCTGCCGGACACCCTCGTCGATCGCCGCCCTCAGGTCGCCCCCGACGACGTGCACGTCCTGCCCGACCTCGACGAACAGGACGGCCAGCCCCGTGTCCTGGCAGATGGGCGACTGCTCCTCCCGGGCGACGCGCGCGTTCTCCTTGAGCTCCCGCAGGACCTCGCGGGCCACGGGGGACTCGTCCCTCTCGATGGCCCGGTCGTAGGCCGCAAGCACGTCCTCGCCGAGGTTGCAGTTGGCGTCGATGAAGAGGTCGCGCACGGCTTTCGTGATCTCCGCTGCCTGGATTTCTCTCATTCGTTCCCCTCCGTACGCTCCTGCACGGATTCCGTCTCCCTATTTCGCCGCCATCTTCAGGATCTCGGCCACGAGTTTCTCGATGCCCTGGGCCACCTTCGAGATCGTGGGCCCCAGCATGTAGGCCGGGGTCGTGACGATCCGGTTGGCCTCGTCGACGACGATGCCCTCGACGGGGGCCTGGACGTGCCTGCCGCCCATCGCCTCGATGGCCCCCGACGTCCCGGGGTCGCTGCCGATGGTGAGCTTCGGGTGCGCCGCGCCGAGCACCCTGGCGGCGATGACCGGGGCGATGCAGATGAAGCCGATGGGTTTTTTCGCCCCGTGCATCTCCCGGACGAGCCTCGCCACCTCGGGGTTCACCGTGCAGTCGGGGCCCTTGACCGCGAAATCGCAGAGGTTCTTGGCCGCACCGTAGCCCCCCGGGAAGATCAGGGCGTCGAGGTCGGCGGCCTTGACGTCCTTCATGTTCCGGATCTCGCCCCGGGCGATGCGCGCCGACTCGCACAGCACGTTTCTCGACTCCGTGCCGGGCTCGCCCCGGGTGTGATCGATCACGTGCATCTGGCTCACGTCCGGCGCCATGCAGACGATCTGCGCCCCCGCCCTGTCGAGGAAGTACAGGGTCAGGGTGGCTTCGTGGATTTCGGCGCCGTCGTAGACGCCGCAGCCCGACAATACGACTCCGACCTTCGCCATGGCTCTCACCTCCCGATCGTTGTGGACGCGTTTGCGTGACAAGGGCGGCCGTTCCCGCCGCCATGCCGCAGGGGTCATGGCCGTGCAGGGCATCCGGCCGATGGAACGTTATAGTGGAAAAGCCCCGGGGGTGTCAACGAAAAGCCGCGCGAAGGCGCGGCGTTTTCGCCCGGCTCCGGGCGGGCTGATGCCGACGGACGACCCGCCCCGGCGCAAGGCCCTCCTGCCGGCACGGTCCTGCGGCTCAGGTCGCCCTCTGCAGGTAGTCCTCGGGCAGGGCCTTGTAGAGCCGCTTGTCCGGGTAGTCGTAGATGTCGTAGACGGTCTCCTGGCCGAGCAGGGCGTCGATCATGCCCTGCAGCTCCTGCCGCTTTTTCGTGGCGATCCAGTTGTTCCAGTCCTCGAGGGTCTCCCAGGTGCTGATGACGAGATACTCGTTGGCATCCTTGATGTTGCGCAGGGTCTCGCCCGATACGTACCCGGGCTGCCTCGAGGCCATGCTCCTGAGCTCGGTGATGAGCCCGTAGAGCTCTCCCGCCTTGTCGGGCGGCACCCGCCTCTTGATCAGCACTCGAACGGCCATAACTCTCACCTCCTTTCCCAGGATGATCAGAATCAAGCCTTCATGGAAACTCTAACGCCGAAATCGTTGAAAAACAAGTGCATTGTTGGCGGGGCGGGGGCGTTATCGGCCCATGCCCTCCGCGACGAGCCGGGTGCCTTCCTCGGCGCCCAGGGGGATGGCGATGTGGCCCTCCGGGACCTCGTAATCCCGGGGGTTGATGCGGATCAGGACGGCCTTGCCGGCCCCGGCGATGCCCTCCGAGGTCATGCGGACGGTGGCCACGGCCCTGCCGGCGCCGAGTTCCACCACGGCCAGGGAGGCGCCGCCGCGGGCCAGGCCGTCCAGCCAGCGGCGCAGGCGCACGCTCTGCTGCCGGGTGCGGTGATCGATCCAGTCCCAGTCGTTGAACATGAGAACGTTGGGCCGGGCCAGCGCCCCGCAGCGGGGGCAGCGCGGCAGAGGCTCGCGGGCGCGAAACTGCGCCTCGTCGACATCGACGCCGATCCCCCGGGCCTCCCAGATGTCCGCCGAGCAGGGCCGCGTGCACTGGAGGTGGTGGATGGAGCCGTGACACTCCTCGATGCGGTCCTCGTCGAAGCCGGCCGCCTGGAACTGGCCGTCGACGGTGGAGGTGAAGACGAAATGCCCCGCCTTCTTCGCCCGGCCGATCGCGAGCAGGCGGGCAAAGCCCGCGTGCGGGACGGTCCGGCGGTAGAGGTTCAGGCGGTGACCGTAAAACCCCCAGGCCAGGGCGGGGTCCCGCTCGAACCACCGGGGGTTGGCCATCTCGACGAAGGAAATCCCCAGCCTCGCCATGGGCGGATAGGCCTTCCAGAACCCCTCGTTGCCCCGGAAGTCGGGCAGACCCGAATCGACGCCCATGCCGGCCCCCGCCGTGACGAGCAACGCGTCGGCCTCGCGAAGGGCTCTTGCAGCCCGCCTGATCCGTTCCTGGAGCTCCATGGGTTCTCCGCCCGGCCGGGGTTTTCGACGTCCGGCCCGCTGCATCTTAGCGAACCCTGCCGTCCTGTCAAGAAAAAGCGCACCCGCGCCGGAACGGCCGCGGTGATCCGGCCCCGGAATGTGACAAAAACGTTCCGGGGGCCGGCGGGAGGCCCCGTCTCCGGCGCGGCCGCCGATCGGGAAACCGCCGGCAATCCCGAGAGGTTGAGAAATCTTCTTGTGTTTTTCGGCGGGAGGTACGGTCCTTGCTAATAATCATTGACAAACGGAAGGCGACGTGACAGATTAACGCGTCGAAAACAATCCGGGAGAGCTTCCTGCGGCGCGGGCCTCATGACTTTCGCAAAGGGCCGTTTCCCTTCCGGGCCATGCCCGCCACAGATGTCGAGCGCAGGCAAGCGGATGCTTCCGGTGCTGTGAGGTGTGCCATGCTGTTTCGAAATGTTCTTTCCGTCCTTCGGGACCACGCATAGGGAGTCATGACGGGCCCGGGCGCGTCAGCGCCGGGACAATCGAACCATTCAGCACGCATCCCCGGATGCCTTGCCTGAGGGAGCGATAGACCGACTCCAGGACCTATGCCGCCCTGCCGATCGCCGCGGTGATCGACGGCCGAGAGCCGCTCCTTTTCGCTGAATCCGTCAGCCCCTTCTGAGAGACCCCTCTCGCGTGAAGAGATCAAGGTGTTCGTGGCCGGAAGCCTATCGGCTTGTGCGTGCGGGAGAGCTGCATCCGGAGGCTTCGACCATGAAAAGCAGAGAAACGCTGAAACGACTGTTCAACCGGCTCCTGCACCCCGCGCTGCGGGAAACGGACATCATCAAGACCCTCTCGGGTCTGCCGGGCGTGCGCCCCTTCCTCTACGAGTTCAAGTTGGGGCCGCTGTTCCTGATCTCGGCGTGGCTGTTTCTCTTCCACGCCAACTACACCGGTGCGGCCGAAGACTGGCTGCTGACCTTCTTCGGGGGCTTTGCCGTGGTGGGGGTCCTCTCGGTGCACAAGGCCGTCATGCGGTTCCTCTACCGCATCGCCCAGTTCGAAAAGCCCGTGGAGGGGCAGGACCGCACCATCATGATCACCGCCGAGACGGTGACCCTGCTCGGGTTCCTGACGGCGGCCATGCTGTTCCTCAACGAGTTCCAGTCGGCGGGCTTCGGGATGTGACGGCACCCCGGCGTGCCCGCCTGCCGCGTCAGAGCCGGCCGTTGTTCCGGGCCCCCTGGAAGGCCAGCAGGGCGAGCGCCGCGACGATGAGCGCCCCGCCCCAGGCCTCCACGGGGGAAAACCGCTCCCCCAGCAGGGCATACGCGAAGAGAAGCCCCAGGACCGGCGTGGCCAGGGAGGCCAGGCCGGCGATGCCGGCCGGCAGGACCTTCAGGACGTAGAACCACAGCAGGACGGCCACGGCGCTCGTGAGCAGGACGTTGTAGGCCATCGCCCCGGCCATCCAGGGGGTCCAGCGGATCGGCACCGAGGGGACGGCGAGGGCGGCGGCCGCAAGCCATGCCCCCCCGAACAGGATCTGCCAGGCCGACAGGGACAGCACGTTCACCCCGCCGTTACGATCCATCCGCTTCGTCACGACGGCGCTGGCCGCCCAGGCCAGCCCGCTCGCGACGGCCAGCGCGCTCGGGAACCCGTCGCCCCGGTAACCCCACGGCTCGACGAGCAGCACAAGCCCGGCCAGGGCCAGCGCCACGGCCGGCCACTGCAGGCCCCGGGGCCGCTCGCCCAGCAGCGGCCAGGCCATGAGGATCAGCCAGAAGGGCATCGCGTAGACGAGGATGGCCATCTTCCCGGCGCCCCCCTCGACGAGCGCCCACGTGGCGAACCCCACGGAGAAGGTCGTGCAGAGAAGCCCGACGAGGAGCGTCCGGGGCCAGTCCGGCGGCCGGAGCGACTCGCCCCGCCAGGCCAGGACGCCCAGGAGGACGAGTCCGCCCCCGATCGTGCGGAGGGCCGAGAAGTCGAAGGGCGAAGCGAGGCGCATGGCCTCCTTCACGAGGACCCAGTTGTAGCCCCAGATGAGCGACATGACGATCAGGGCCAGGACGGCGCGGGGCACGGCGTTCGCTCTCCCGAACAAAAAAGGAGCCTGACGGCGGCGTCAGACTCCTTTGCGTTTCTGGTGGTCCCACAGGGAATCGAACCCTGGTTTCCGGCGTGAGAGGCCAGCGTCCTGACCGCTAGACGATGGGACCTTGGCTGGGGGACAAGGATTCGAACCTTGGTAGCAAGATCCAGAGTCTTGAGTCCTACCACTAGACGATCCCCCAGGATCTCCTCGATCTGGAAGCATCGAAAGCTAAATGAAAGCGGCTGAAATGTCAAGGTGAAAAATCGCGCACCGGGGAGGGCACGGCCGTCCGGGGCCCGGCAGGGCCCCGGGCAGAGGCGGGTTTCGTCCGCGATCCTGCGGGGTTCACCCGCCGTCCGTGCGCCAAAAAGTGCTTGACAAAATAAGGGTTTTATAATTAACAACTACTCTTTCGCAAAGGCTTCCTCGAGGGAAGCGTGAATCCATTCGCCAGGGACTCTCTTTGAAGATTCAGGTATCGCTCATTCCCGAGGAGGGGCGGCGGCTCCAGTACCGGCTCGACGGGGACTGGTACCGGGAATTCCTGCAGAAAAGAGGCCGGATCGACTTCCGGATTTGCCCGGCGGAGGTCTCCGTCGAGATCCACAGGATCCTCGACACGGTCACCCTCGACATCCGCGTGGAGGCGGCACTGGACCTGGACTGCGGGCGATGCCTGGAGACCTACCGGCTGCCCGTGCAGGGCGGGTTCCGCCATACCCTGGTCCCCCCGCGCGACATGGAGGAACAGAAGGAGGAACTCTCCGACGAGGACATCTCGTTCGGGCACTACCGGGATGACACGATCGACCTCGACGCCCTGGTCTTCGAGCAGATCCTGCTGCTGATCCCCATGAAACCGCTTTGCGCCGAAACCTGCCGGGGGCTGTGCCCGCAGTGCGGCGCCAACCTCAACACGGAATCCTGCGCGTGCCGGCCCGGCGCGGTCGACCGCCGCCTGGAGGCGCTGAAGAACTTCAAGGCAAGAACATCAACGTGACGGAGAAACCCAAGCCATGCCGAACCCAGTCAAGAGACACTCGAAATCGAGACGGAACAGCCGGAGGTCCCACGACTTCATCAAGGCGCCGGCCGGCTCGGTCTGCCCCCAGTGCAACGAGCCCAAGCTGCCCCACCGGGCCTGCCCGAACTGCGGCACCTACAAGGGCAGGGACGTGCTGAACGTCGAAAAGGGCGATTAGCGTCGCCGCCGGGGATCCTATGGCCAGGCTGGGCGTCCTCTTTCCCGGGCAGGGCTCGCAATATGTGGGCATGGGCCGGGATCTGTTCCTGCAGTTCGAGCCCGCCAGGGCGTGCTTCGAGGAGGCGCAGGCGGTGCTCGGCGTGGACATCGGGCGGCTGTGCTTCGAGGGCCCCCGGGAGTCGCTGGATCTGACCGAGAACACCCAGGTGGCGACCCTGACCCACGAGATCGCCGCCTGGCGGGTCTTCGAGCGGCACCTCGGGGTGCGCCCGTCGGCCATGGCGGGCCACAGCCTCGGGGAATACGGGGCGCTCTGCGCGGCGGGTGCGCTGGGGTTCGCCGACACCCTGCGGCTCGTCCGGAAGCGGGCCGCCCGGCAGCAGGAAGCCGTTGCCCCCGGCGTGGGCGCCAACGCCGCCATCCAGGGACTGGGGCGCGACAGGGTCGAGGCGCTCTGCCGGGAGGTCACCGCCGGGGAGGGCCTCGTGAGCCCCTCGTGCTACAACGCCCCGGACCAGACCGTCGTCTCGGGCTACGCGGCCCCGGTGGAGTCGGTGATGGCGCGGGCCCTCGCGGCGGGGGCCAAGCGGGCCCTGAAACTCCCGCTGAGCGCGCCCTTTCACTGCGCCCTGCTGGAGGGCGCGGCCGAGCGGTTCGGCGCCGATCTCGACGGGGTCGACTTCGGGGACGGCTCGGTGCCCGTCATCCCGAACTGCGACCCCGAGGCGCTCCATTCGGCCGCGGCGACGCGCGGGCTGCTCGTCCGGCAGATCCACCAGCCCGTGCGCTGGCTCGAGACGATCGAGAGGATGGCCGCGATGGGGATCGACACGGTCGTCGAGGTGGGCCCCAAGAGGGTGCTGTCGGTCCTGGCCCTGCGGATCCGCCGGGACCTCAGGGTGCTGAACGTGGAAAATCTCGAATCCCTGCAGAGGACCGTGGAGGTCCTCTCGGGGAAGGGATGAGACGATGAACCTCAAGGGCAAGGTCGCACTCGTCACGGGAGGGTCGCGGGGAATCGGCCGGGCCGTGAGCGTGCGGCTGGCCGCCGCGGGGGCCTTCGTCTTCGTCAACTACGCCCGCAACGAGGAGGCGGCCCGCGAGACGCTGCGTCTCATCGGCCGGGCGGGCGGCGACGGGAAGACCGTGCGCTTCGATGTCGCCGACGACGGGCAAACCGCCGGGGCGATCGCCGCCCTGATCCGGGAGACGGGCCGCATCGACATCCTGGTGAACAACGCCGGCGAGAGCCGCGACGGCCTGCTGGTGAGGATGAAGGACCGCGACTGGGACCGGGTCATCGACACGAACCTCAAGGGGGCCTTCCACTGCTGCCGGGCCGTGGCGCGCGCCATGATGAAGCAGCGCGGGGGCCGCATCATCAACGTCTCGTCGGTCGTCGGCCTGGCGGGCAACGCCGGCCAGGCCAATTACAGCGCCTCGAAGGCGGGGCTCATCGGGCTGACGAAGTCCCTGGCCCGGGAGCTGGCGCCGCGCGCAATCTGCGTCAACGCCGTGGCCCCCGGTTTCATAGACACGGATATGACCTCCGCCCTGACGGAGGAGCAGCGGCAGAGGGTTCTCGGCGAGATCCCCCTCTGCCGGCTGGGCACACCGGACGATGTCGCCGGTGTCGTGCTGTTCCTGGCCTCCGATGAAGCCGGATACATCACGGGACAGGTGATCGGGGTCAACGGCGGGCTCTACATGTAGCCGCGTGCGGCACGCCGCGCCCCGGGACACGCCATTCGAACGGAAACGGAATGCACACTGCTGAAGGAGGCGGATTGATGTCCATCGAGGAAAAAGTCATCGAGATCATCGTGGAGCAACTGGACGTGACCCGGGAGGAGTGCGTGCCCGAGGCATCCTTCATCGAGGACCTGGGCGCGGATTCGCTTGACCTCGTCGAGCTGATCATGGCCATGGAGGAGAACTTCGGCATCGAGATCTCCGACGAGGAGCTGCAGAAGATCCGCACGATCCAGGACGCCGTCAACTACATCAAGAAGAAGAAGGGCCTGGCCGGCTAGGCCCCTGCGTGGAGCTGCCCGTGGAGAGGCGCGTCGTCATCACCGGCATGGGCACCGTGAACCCCGTCGGCAACAGCGTCGACGAGACCTGGGCGGCCCTGTGCGCCGGCCGCTCGGGCATCGGGCCCATCACGAAATTCGACCCCGCCCGCCACGCCACGAAGATCGCCGGCGAGCTGAAGGGCTTCGACCCCCTGCGCTACGTGGAGAAGAAGGAGCTGCGCCGGATCGACGATTTCATCGTCTACGCCCTGGCGTGCGCCGAGATGGCCGTGCAGGACGCGGGGCTCGTCATCGACGGGGGCAACGCCGAGCGCGTGGGCACCGTCGTCGGCTCGGGCATCGGGGGGGTCCGGACCATCGAGCGGGAACACACCGTCCTCGAGCAGAGCGGCCCCCGGAAGATCTCGCCGTTCACCATCCCGGCCGTCCTGCCCAATCTCGCCGCGGGACAGATCTCCATCCGATACGGGGCCAAGGGGCCCATCAGCTGCCCCGTCACGGCCTGCGCCGCCGGCACGAGCGCCATCGGCATGGCGTTCCGGCTGATCAAGGACGGCTACGCCGACGCGATGTTCGCGGGCGGCATCGAGGCGGCCGTCACCCCCTTCGCGGTGGCCGGGTTCAACGCGATGCGGGCGCTCTCCACCCGCAACGACGAGCCCGAGAAGGCCAGCCGCCCCTTCGACCGCCGCCGCGACGGCTTCGTCATCGGCGAGGGAGGCGGCATCCTCGTCCTGGAGGGTCTCGACCACGCCCGCCGGCGCGGCGCGAGGGTCTACGCCGAGATCTGCGGGTACGGCTGCACGGCCGACGCCTACCACATGGCCGCCCCGCCCCCCGGGCACGAGGGGGCCGCGCGCAGCATGGAGGCCGCCCTGCGGTCCTGCGGGATGGATCCGGCCGCCGTCGGCTACATCAACGCCCACGGGACGGCAACGCCGCTCAACGACGTCTACGAGACCCAGGCCATCAAGCGGGTCTTCGGGGAGCACAGCCGAAAGCTGGCCGTCTCCTCCACGAAATCGATGACGGGGCACATGCTGGGAGGGGCGGGCGGCCTCGAGGCCATCGTGGCCGTCAAGGTCCTGTGCGACGGGATCGTTCCGCCCACGATCAACCTGGACGAACCCGACGAGGGCTGCGACCTGGACTACGTCGCGCACCGGGCGAAGGCAATGGCCGTCGAGGCCGCGCTGTCCAACACCTTCGGCTTCGGCGGCGTCAACGCGGTTCTCGTCTTCCGCAAATACAGGGACTGAGGAGGGGGCGTGACCATCGTCATCGGATCCGACCACGCGGGGTTCGCCCTCAAGGAGGCCGTCAAGGCATCGCTTGCCGCGGCGGGCCACCGCATCGCGGACATCGGGACCGGAACGGAGGAGTCCGTCGATTACCCCGATTACGGCATCCTCGCGGCCGAAGGGGTTTCCGCGGGCCGCTTCGAGCGGGGCATCCTCGTCTGCGGCTCCGGCGTGGGGATGGCGATCGTGGCCAACAAGTTCCCCGGCGTGCGGGCGGCCCTGTGCCTCGACGTGGAGACGGCCCGGCTCTCCCGGCAGCACAACGACTCGAACGTCCTCGTGCTGGCCGGGCGCAAGACGGACCCCGAGACGGCCGGGCGGATCGCCCGGGCGTGGCTGGAGACCCCCTTCGACGGGGGGCGCCACCAGAGGCGCCTCGACAAGATCCGGGAACTGGAACGGAAACTCTGCAGGGAAACAGGAGGGTGAGGAGACGATGTCATTGCTCAACAAGGTGGACCCCGAGGTGGCGGCCGCCATCCTGGAGGAAACGAAGCGCCAGGCCGGCAAGCTGGAACTGATCCCGTCGGAGAACTTCGTCGACGAGGCGGTCCTCGAAGCCCAGGGCTGCATCATGACCAACAAGTACGCCGAGGGCTACCCCGGCAAGCGCTACTACCACGGCTGCGAGTTCGTCGATATCGTCGAGGCGCTGGCCATCGAGCGGGCGAAGACGCTCTTCGGGGCCGACCACGCCAACGTGCAGCCCCACTCGGGCACGCAGGCCAACATGGCGGTCTACTTCGCCATGCTGCAGCCGGGCGACACGATCCTGGGGATGAACCTCGCCCACGGCGGCCACCTCTCCCACGGCAGCCCCGCCAACTTCTCGGGCCGATTCTACAACGTCGTCCACTACGGCGTCGACAGGGCGACGGAGCGGATCGACTTCAACGAGGTGGAGGCCCAGGCGGTAAAGCACAAGCCCAAGGTCATCGTCGTGGGCGCGAGCGCCTACCCCCGCGAGATCCCCTCCGAGCCCTTCCGGCAGATCGCCGACCGGGTCGGGGCCGTGGTGCTGTTCGACATCGCGCACATCGCCGGGCTCGTGGCGGCGGGCATCCACCCGAACCCCGTCCCGCTGTGCGAGTTCGTGACGACCACGACGCACAAGACGCTGCGGGGGCCCCGCGGCGGCATGGTCCTGTGCAAGCAGGACTACCAGAAGGCCCTCGACGGCCGGGTGTTCCCGGGCATGCAGGGAGGGCCGCTCATGCACATCATCGCCGCCAAGGCCGTGGCCCTGAAGGAGGCCCTGACGGAGGAGTTCCGGCTCTACCAGCGGCAGATCCAGAAAAACGCCCGCACCCTGGCCGACACGCTCATGGCCGAGGGGTTCCGCCTCGTCTCGGGGGGCACCGACAACCACCTCATGCTCATCGACGTGACCTCCATCGGGGTGACCGGCGCCGAGGGCGCCGACGCCCTGGACCGGGCGGGCATCACGGCCAACAAGAACATGATCCCCTTCGACACGAGGGGCCCCCAGGTGACGAGCGGCATCCGCGTCGGCACCCCGGCCGTCACGTCCCGGGGGATGAAGGAGGCGGAGATGCAGCTCGTGGGCCGGTTCATCTCGACGGTCCTCAAGGACCTCAGGAACGAGTCGACGATCCGCAAGGTCCGTGAAGAGGTGCGCGAGCTCTGCGAACGCTTCCCGCTGTACGCCGAGCGCATCGCGCGTGGGTAAACCAGCCCGGCCGAGCGTCTTGAGGGACAGCGCATCGGCCAACCGGCCAGGTGACAGGTAACAGGTGACAGGTGGCAGGCAGCAAGAGAAAAACCGCCGCAACAGCGCCCCGGCAAGGCGTCCGCCGCCCCAGCTGGGACGAGTACTTCATGGACATCGTGGATCTCGTCTCGAGGCGCTCCACGTGCCTGCGGCGCGGCGTGGGGGCCGTGCTGGTCAAGGACAAGCGCCTGCTGACGACGGGCTACAACGGCGCCCCGAGCGGCCTGCGGCACTGCCTCGAGGTCGGGTGCCTGCGCGAGGAGATGAAGGTGTCCTCCGGCGAGCGCCACGAGCTCTGCCGGGGGCTCCACGCCGAGCAGAACGCGATCATCCAGGCCGCCGTCCACGGCGTGAGCATCCGGGGGGCGACCCTGTACTGCACGAACCACCCCTGCAGCATCTGCCTCAAGATGCTCATCAACGCCGGGATCACGGAGATCGTCTACCGCGAGGGCTACAGCGACGAGCTGGCCGCCCGCCTGCTCGCGGAGTCGGGCATCGAGGTGAGGAAGCGATGAAGTGCCCCTTTTGCGCCGACACGGAAAACCGGGTGATCGATTCCCGGATCAGCAAGGAAGGCAACGCCATCCGCAGGCGGCGCGAGTGCGCCGCCTGCGGCAAGCGGTTCACGACCTACGAGTTCGTCGAGGAAGTGCTGCCCATGGTCGTCAAGAAGGACGGCCGGCGCGAGGCCTTCGACCGCGCGAAGGTCCTCGCGGGGATCAAGAAGGCCTGCGAGAAGCGGCCCGTGAGCATCGACGCGATCGAGGCCGTCGTGGACCGCATCGAGAGGGCCTGCCAGGAATCGCAGCTCAAGGAGGTCCCCTCGACGTTCGTGGGCGAGCGGGTCATGCAGGAGCTCCACGACCTCGACAAGGTGGCCTACGTGCGGTTCGCGTCGGTGTACCGCCAGTTCCGCGACGCCAACGAGTTCCTCGACGAGCTGAAGGAGCTGCTGAAGACGAAGTGACGGCCTAAGGCAGATGGCTTAGGGCTTGTGGCAGGGACGCGGAGCCGACCGCCCCTCGGCATCCGCCCCCCGGCCCGTCGCGTGGAATCGGTTTCTTTCAATGGAGAAAAGGAGGAAAAGGGCGAGGCAGTCAGACCGTAGGGCCTTTTGATTCTTCGGCATCCGCCCTGGGCCTTACGCCTTGCGCCTTATGCCTGCAGTGACCATGTTCACCGGCATCATCCAGGACACGGGGACGGTCCGCAGCCTCACCCGCAAGGGCGAAGACGCCCGGCTCGAGGTGGCGACGGCGCTGCCCCTCGACGACGTGAAGATCGGCGACAGCATCGCCGTGAGCGGCGCCTGCCTGACGGTGACGGCCCTCGGCGCGGGGAGCTTCACCTTCGACGTCTCCGCCGAGTCGCTCTCGAAGACGACCCTCGGTCGGCTCAGGGCGGGCGACCGCGTCAACCTGGAAAAGGCCCTGCGGATGAGCGATTTCCTCGGCGGGCACTTCGTCCTGGGGCACGTGGACGGCGTGGGGCGGATCGCCGAGCGGACGCCGCGTGCCGGCTCCATCGTCTTCGGGATCGCCATGGAGCCGGGCCTCTCGAAGTACGTGGTCCCCAAGGGGTCCGTCGCCGTCGACGGGATCAGCCTCACGGTTAATGCGTGCGAAGGCGACCGGTTTTATGTTAATATCATCCCCCTCACGGCGCAGAAGACGACGCTGCCGGAGAGGCGGGCGGGGGATGCCGTGAACCTCGAGACGGACATCCTCGGAAAGTACGTGGAAAAGCTCCTGCGCACCGGCAAGGGAATCGACATGGAATTCCTCCGGGAGCACGGGTTTATAAAATAATGGCATGGGGCGAAGGGCTTAGGGCTTAAGGCATAGAGGAATCAGATTTCTTCCTGATCTCGCCTTACGCCTTATGCCTTTCGCCTCCAGCCCCATTAACAGGTGTACCATGGCGGTCAGCACGATTCCCGAAGCGATCGAAGACATCAAGAACGGCAGGATGGTGATCCTCGTCGACGACGAGGACCGCGAAAACGAGGGCGATCTCTGCATGGCCGCCGAGTTCGTCACCCCCGAGGCCATCAACTTCATGGCCAAGTACGGCCGCGGTCTCATCTGCCTGACCCTCAACGACGAGCTGGCGGAGAAGCTCAACCTCCACCTCATGGTCAACGACAACCAGTCGCGCTTCAAGACGGCCTTCACCGTCTCCATCGAGGCCCGGCGCGGCGTCACGACGGGCATCTCGGCCCACGACCGGGCCACGACGATCCGCACGGCCATCGCGGACAACGTCAGGCCGGAAGACATCGTGAGCCCGGGGCACGTCTTCCCGATCCTGGCCCGCAAGGGCGGGGTGCTGGTGCGCACGGGCCAGACCGAGGGCTCCGTGGACCTGGCGCGGCTGGCGGGGCTCAAGCCCAGCGGGGTGATCTGCGAGATCATGAAGGACGACGGCACCATGGCCCGGATGCCCGACCTCGAGATCTTCGCGAAGGAGCACGGCCTCAAGATCGTCACCATCGCCGACCTGATCAACTTCCGGATGAAGACGGAATCCTTCGTCCGCCGGGCGGCCACGGCCACGCTGCCCACCGCCTTCGGCGGGGACTTCAAGTTCGTCGTCTACGAGAACGACGTGGACGACTTCAAGCACGTCGCCCTCGTGAAGGGCGAGATCGGGCCCGAGGACGCCGTGCTCGTCCGGGTGCACTCGGAGTGCATGACGGGCGACGTCTTCGGCTCCATGCGCTGCGACTGCGGCGACCAGCTCCATGCGGCCATGGAGATGATCCACGAGGCGGGCAAGGGCGTCATCGTCTACATGCACCAGGAGGGCCGGGGGATCGGCCTCGTGAACAAGGTCAAGGCCTACGAGCTCCAGGAGCACGGCCGCGACACCGTGGAGGCCAACCTCGAGCTCGGGTTCAAGGAGGATCTGCGGGACTACGGCATCGGGGCCCAGATCCTGGTGGATCTCGGCGTGCGGAAGATCCGGTTGCTCACGAACAACCCCAAGAAGGTCGTCGGCCTCGAGGGCTACGGGATGACGATCGTCGAGCGGGTCCCCATCGAGATCAAGCCCAACGAGGCCAACCTGCGGTACCTGCGGACGAAGAAGGAAAAGATGGGGCACCTCCTGAAAGTCTAGGCGAAAGGCGTAAGGCATAGGGCACAAGGGGCTGAAACGAGACATCCATCGACCTGACATGGAGCGGGAAGACAGCATGAAGAACATCACGGAAGGGAAAATCGTTGCCCAGGGGATGACGTTCGCCCTCGTGGCGAGCCGGTTCAACGACTTCATCAGCGGCAAGCTCATCGAGGGCGCCCTGGACGGGCTCACCCGGGCGGGCGCCCGGGAGCAGGACATCCGGATCTTCAAGTGCCCCGGGGCCTTCGAGATCCCGCTGGTGGCCAAGAAGGTCGCCAAGACGGGCAAGTTCGACGCCGTGATCTGCCTGGGCGCGGTGATCCGGGGGGCGACGCCCCACTTCGACTACGTCGCGGCGGAGGTCTCCAAGGGCGTGGCCCAGGCGGCCCTGGAGACGGAGGTCCCCATCGTGTTCGGCGTCCTGACCACCGACTCGATCGAGCAGGCCATCGAGCGCGCGGGCACCAAGAGCGGCAACAAGGGCTGGGATGCCGCCCTGGCCGCAATCGAGATGGTGGACCTGTTTCGAAACCTGTAAACCCGGCCCCGGGGCGACCCCGGCAGGACATGCCATGCGGCTCAGAAGGAAGGCAAGGGAAATTGCCTTGCAGGTTCTTTATCAGCTCGATGTGCTGAGAATCGACCCCCGGGAAGCCATCGAGCTTTTCTGGGGTCACTTCCATGCGCCCGCGGAGGCCCGCCCGTTCGCCTCGGAACTCGTCGAGGGGACGTGGGCCCACCGGGAGGCGATCGACCGGATGATCAGCTCCTGCTCCGAGAACTGGTCCCTCGAGCGGATGGCGCGGGTCGACCGGAACATCCTGCGCCTGGCCGTCTACGAGCTCCTGTACGGCCAGGGGATCCCCCCCAAGGTGGCCCTGAACGAGGCCATCGACCTCGGCAAGGAATTCGGCTCCGAAAACTCGGGTTCCTTCATCAACGGCATCCTCGATGCCCTGTACTCGAAACTGCTGAAGGACCATGCAGATCAAGGTGACAACGGAAAGCCTGGACCGGCTCGATCATGAGTGCCTGGTGCTGGGCTTTTTCTCCGACGAGCGGCCCCCCCGCGGAAACGGGGGGTTCGTGGACTGGCGCCTCAACGGGCTGGTCTCGAGGCTGATCGCCGAGGGCAGGATCCGGGGGGAGTTCTCGGAGAGGGTGCTCATCGGCCCGCAGCGGAGGATCCCCCCGCGGAAAATCGTCCTCTTCGGGCTGGGGAGGCGCCGGGATCTCAGCTACGAAACCCTCCGGGACGCGGGGGCCCGGATGGCCGAGACGGCGGTCCGGATGCACTGCTACGACTTCGCCGTCGAGGTCCCCGCGGCGGACCGCTCGCTGCTGGAGCCGGCGGAGATGACCACCCACTTCACGACGGGGATGTTCGACTTCCTCTCCGGCGATCTCGACGCCCTCGCCGCCGCGACGCCCTGCCTGCTGTCCGACGAGTCCTACTTTCAGAAAACCCTGCTGGGGATCCACAAGCTGCGGCTCAACGTCAGGGACAAGGTTCAGATCGACATCCGCATCGCACGGGAGGAAGAGCCCCTTCCGATCGGCTGAACCCGGAAGCAGCGGGGGAGGAGCCATGAAGGTCATCATCATCGGGGCGGGAGAGGTCGGGTACCACATCGCCGACATCCTCTCCAAGGAAAAACAGGACGTCATCCTCATCGACCGCGACGAGGAGCGGCTGCAGGAGCTCGCGGAGACCCTCGACGTCATGACGCTGCACGGCAGCGGCAGCAGCCCCGAGGTCCTCAAGAAGGCGGGCCTCGAGCAGGCCGACATGGTCATCGCCGTCACCGACAGCGACGAGACCAACATGGTGGCCTGCCTGCTGGCCTCGACGCAGTCCCGGGTCTCCTTCAAGATCGCCCGGATCCGCAACCC
>Ga0208940_1000942_pt1 | contig 32878 bp, 19 predicted proteins | sample AD_JPNNA6_MetaG_FD_184445 | JGI IMG/M metagenome (GOLD analysis project Ga0208940, IMG submission 184445) | Active sludge microbial communities of municipal wastewater-treating anaerobic digesters from Japan - AD_JPNNA6_MetaG (SPAdes) (version 2) | ecosystem: Engineered > Bioreactor > Anaerobic... | reverse complement strand
GTCCTTTAAATGATTTGATTTCATTGCCAGCAAGAAAATCAGAAAGCTGTTGCTCAGTAATGTAAGTCTTGGACCCCACTTTAACATAAGAGAATCTACTCTGGTTCAACCAGTTGTAAATAGTTCGCAGGCTAACTGAAAACATGATTGCCATGTCCCGAAGTGTTAGCAACTTCTTTTCTGTGAGAGGCAATGCAACCTGGGCATCCCCATCTCGTAAAAAATTTTTATTCATGGCAATCCTTGATACAATAAAAAGGCCATGCCAAAATCTTAAAATACTTATATTGTGTGTGTTAAGGTTTTAAAATGACATGATATCCGAAGAATAAAGGAGAAAATTCAAGCAAAATAAAAACCTTATCAAAATTCTGATAAGGTTTTGACAGAAACATATTAATGTTTAAAGTATTGTCAGAGAAATCATCATGACGGAGTGGCAGAAAACGGAGCTTTTACTAATTCATCAACTAGTATTTTCTCTTTCGTTGGAATTCTATCTGCTATTTTCTGATTCAATGTTTGAACAACATTTTTGATTTCCTTATCTTTAGGACCGATAAATACAAATTCTATAATTTTTGACAACGGGCCATTTTCAACATCTTCAATAACGTGGAGCCTTTCCATTAATGTTCGTTTAATGACTCTGACAAGCGAAGGATTTGGGTTGTTTAATTTACTTCTGACCAGGTTCCATTTTATCCTTAATGGTTCGCTTAAAGTCTCACCACTGAACGCCAAGACAAAATTGTCAAAAGTAGTTGGATCATCAGGAATTACTTGATTCTTTTTAAGGATCATATGCAGTAACAGGGTATTTCCTTTGGTTTCATATTTCCACTTAAATCCTGTTAATGAAGGATGGGAATCATGACTTCGTTTGATAATTCCAGGTTCATTTACTAGTGGTTGGACTATCGTTTCATAAGGTACTTTTTCTAAAGGTTCGCTGGTATATTGATTGATGGGGGGAATGATCCCGGTAAGGAAAGGACTATATGTGGTCTTTATATATGTGTCTAAACGATTTACAACTTCGAGGTTTTCTTTGTACATATTTATGTCAGAATCCTCTTTAATTCCGGTAACGATACAACTAAGGTCAACAATTTGTTTTTTTAAATAAGCACCAATTTCATCGCTTCCTGACAATGTGTCGATTTTCTTCCTTAATATCTCGTATGATTTTTTTTCATGAAATTGCAGGCGAGCTTGAAGTTGCTCTTTAAAATCCAATTCTTGCTTTTCCTCATCGTGGACTTCATGGCCTAACGCAGCTAATGCCAAATAATCACTTATACTTTTAGGACTTGATATTGGACGAAAAAATGGATCCCAAGAATAAATAACACTTAATGGTTCTTCTGCATAGAACTTGGTACGATACTCGAGAAATCCCCCATCAACAAATAAATGTCGAAAAAAATCCAATGGTTTATCTAGATCACCATGTGACAAATTGCCATATGCATTCTCATCCACTGTCCCAGAAATTACATTCATTTTAATCCAGGTTTATTATCCGTTCGTTGGCATCATCCAATACGTCATTCTCAAAACTGTCCAGATAAACCTGCGTAATTTCTTCTGTAGTGTGCCCTAAGCCCTCCGAAATAACAGCAGTTGAAATGCCTGATCGCTTAGCTATAGTGGCCCAGGAATGGCGTGAGACATACGTGGTAAGGGGAGTATCGAGGTGAAGCAACGATGATATTTTCTTCAGCTTCTTATTCATCAGTCGCATGGCGTTCCGGTAATCCAGGTATTCGTTGCCCTTCCTTGTAATTATCGGGAAGACATATGAATCAGGGTTCTGAAGGTTACTATATCGTTGAATTATTGCTCTGGCTTTATCCGTTATTTTAATGCTGAATTGCTGGCCGGTTTTATGCCTGGTGTAGTTTAGCCTGCCATTTTCAATATTACTGACTTTCATATAAGCCAGGTCCACGAAGTTCATCCCCCGGTTATAGAAACTGAACATGAAAAGGTCTTTATACAGCTGAAGGTTCTCCTCTTTGGAAACATCCAAATCTTCCACCATCTTTATAACATCCTTGTTAACTGCTCTTTTGCGGGTCTTTTCTGATTTAATGGAAATTTTATTAAACGGGTATTGTGATTCTTCTATAATTCCCTCATTCAGTGCTCTTTTAATAATTGCACGTAGGGTTCTTAAATAAATTGAAATGGTATTGACAGAAAGCTTTTTTTCAACCTTTTTCTTCTTTGAAATAAAGATTCTTTTGTGAAGGTATTCTTTGTATTTGCTAACCGCATGATAATCGACCTCTGAAATTAAATATTTTCTCCCTTTTGAAAAATCTTTAAATGAATCAAATGTCGCTTGATAAATATAAGCATTTCCGATATTACCTTGCTCATTTAATGTTTGAATGAGATTGTCGCAATAATTCTCGAATGAAGTTTCAATTCCTTTTTTCTTATAAGCTTGCTCAACATCATAAAGAGTAAAAGGTTTTTTACGGTTTTCTAAATCAGCAATTATATTCTTGATTTCCAGTAATGTATTTTTTATTCGGGATTTTATTATTTGATGGTCTGGGTGCTTTGAAGTCGGAAGGTTCTTTTCATAGTCCCATTGATTTTCCAATGTAGAATAACCTAGGTGAAATACTTTCTTTTTTCTGTCATGCAAAACCTGAAAGGTAATTGCATATGAACCGTCTTTTAATGTTAAGTCTTTTTTCAATCTTACCTTAACAGAAGCCATAGTCAGATTTCAAGTGAAACATTAGTGAAACATTTATTTCAAAAGTATTCATTTCTTTTCATTTTCTTTCTTTTTTTATATTTTAAATGCTTGATTTAAAAGAATATTTCTGAAACCCCCTGAAATCCATTGAAATATACTTATTGCTTCACACGCATGAGGTCACTGGTTCGAATCCAGTACAGCCCACGTGGTTCACACAAGTCCCTCTTTAGAAAAGGAGATTGCTGAAAAATGAGGCCGGGATGACTGTTTTAACCCTAATCAAGCAACCATTATTTAAGAAAGTCTTTAACAATTTTCTGTGGTGCCCCATAAACGGCAATAAACGCAAAGATAAGGGTTGTCCAGAACCATCCGATCCTTCATTTTTGCACTCTTTTGCTTTACCATGCCTGTAAATTTAAGCTTAAACTGTGCTAACTTTTAATTGGGGTCAATATATATTTAAGCTTAAACCGTGCTTACTTTTGCTTGGGGTCAAAATAAATTCAGCAACACATGACGGAAGAATCAAATGCAGCGAATACATCGGAGACGACCTCTGGCATTGCTGGAACTGCAGTCTGGGAAACATCAACTGTGCCTGATAAATTACAACTCCATGCCCTTCCTTTCCGGAGTGATTTGCATGGGCGCGGTTATTTTTTGATTACCTTTTTGACGGCAGTCAGGCCGCCGGGGATTTCAATGCGGATCAGGTAAATTCCCTCCTGGAGTCCGCTCATGGAAAACTGCAGCGAATTCACCCCCCTGCCGATGTTTGTGTTTCCCAAAGCCCTCACCATGACTCCCGCGGCATTATAGCAGAATACCCGGCAGACACCCGCATGCTCAGCAGAAAGGTGGATATTCAGGAGATCCCTGACCGGATTTGGATAGACGGTTATTGGAGCCTCCTCAGGTATTACCGGGGCTTTGGCGGAGGTATAGTGCATGAAAGGGAGTTCTGCACCTCTGGCCCGGAGTTCCCCCTCTTTCCCGGCCAGGTAAATATTGGTCCACGACGGACGGGCCGGCAGCATGTCCTGCCAGACCATCTGCTCCCACTCCTGGTCGGTCATTCGTTTAAAGTTTTTCGTCACCATTTCATAATAGGAAAGGAGGGGTCCCGTGAAAGCTGTCATCACCGACGGATCATCGGGATGGCGTGCCAGGAAGACGCCAAGGTTGACTTTTCCCACACCGGTATGGAGGACCCTGCCCACGACAACCCCTGACTCATCAGTGGGCTGGGTATGCACATCGACGATGGTATGATCCCATTCCGAGGCATCCCAGATATCAAAGAAAAGGTCGGCATACCACCCTGAATAGGGGGGTTCCCCGCTCTTGCCGTGATGGAAAAGCATGGTCATGAGCCACTCCCTTTCGGCATCGGAAAAGGGTTCTCCCGCCAATTCCTTAGCGGCCAGCACTTCCAGTCTGCCCATCACCTCGCCGAAGTGGGGAAAAAACTGTACCACCCGCATGATTTCAGGGGTAGTGGCCGGCAAGTGACGGAAGAAATCGGCAGCACCGGAAGCAAACTCCTTCAGTCTCCGGTAAAAGGCGGGATAGGGTTCCACATAGGAGGTGGGAAAGGAGCACCCCGTTCCGCCGGAATAGGATTGCTTGGCATACAAGAGGTTGTCGTGGCGTAGATGGGACCACCCAGCCAGTTGGGTATTGATCTTTTCCTGGTGCCAGGCGGCCGTCTGCATGAAAAGGGGAAGATCTTCCCCGCCCTCACCAGGATTCAGGTCACGGAGGGCGTTCAGCCACACATTGTAAAGGCTCCCCTTCCAAAAGGTTTCCGGCCGCTCATCGGTAAGATAACGGAGGTTAGCCAGTTGCCCGGCATAGGGGTATTTATTGAGTTCTTCACGCAACAAAGGCAGGGCATCGTTGTTTCCCAGCACAAAAAGGGCATCGAGGGGGGAGGGCATCATCCGCATCACCTTCACTCCGTTGTGAACCACCCTGTCAAAGACCACATTCCCGAGAATATAGGAGTCAATGATGAACCGCTGTCCCGACAAACGCCAAGATATGGGCAGAACGCCCGGTTCTTCGGCCCACGGATCCATCAGGAAGAAATCGCTGAGGATCTTCTGGGCCAGCTCCGGGTGTGTTCCCAGGGATTCCTGCAAATCCAGTGAAACGGAAAGGTCGGTAAGCTGCACAGCCGACGTGATCTCCATCTCTTCCAGAACCCCGGCAAACTCGCCGGGAGTAATATTGTCGCATTCCCCCACCAGGTAACCGATCACTCTCTCGTTCCATTCCAGCAACTCCCTTTCCGGGGTAAGGGCGCAAAGTTCATTGAGCAGAAAAGCGCCTTGCTGCATCCTTTGAATTTCTGTGTCGGACCACGGTATCTCCCAGGGATTGGCGGGAGGCGGGGTCAGCAGAAAATCGATCCGGCCCAGCCACATCATGGTCCGGAAATAGGGTTCGAGCGACTTGAGCCCCATCCATTTTTCCTGTTCCGTGTAAACATAATGACCCCGTACGGTAAACTGGCTGAAATCGAGTTTCCGTGAGCGTTGCGGAAAGGTGAACAGGGGCATCTCCACCATATTTTCACTTTTGATGGCTTCCCAGATCCTGGCAATATCCTCAGAATTTGCCACATGCCCCTTCATCAGATTCCCTGAAATCAATGAATGAGCGATGGTAATGTATAGATCTGCATCGCTAAGGGCGTCGGCGAGAGCCTGGTTATCGCCATATTTTCCGGTAAGGAGATGAAAATTGCCGTAAAGCGACCCCAGGAATTTCTCCAGGTTCGCTGACATGACCTCCCTCTCCAGGGTTTTCAGGATCTGGTCATACGACATGTGCAGGGCATGCAATATGGCGTCGGTGGTGACAAATACTGGAAGATCATGGTTATAAACGGCATGAAAGGCCTGTCCGAAAGCAGTGTAGGAAAGTCGTTCGGTGACCACGAAGAGATTCTGCCGCAAAAGAGCCTGTTCGTCTTTGGTAAGTTCCAGTTTGCCGATCACCTCATCGAGATAGCGCACCTTGCTGAAATCTACCCCTTCATCAAAATAGCGGAGATAAAACTCAACAGGCCTGCTGTATCTATTTTCCAGTTCCGAAGCGGTCAGCAAAGCATTCTGATTCCTGATCCCGAGGAAGGCTTCCGGGGAGAACTCCTGCCCCCGGATGGGCAACCAGGTCAATACCGGCAGGAGAAACAGAAGATAAAACCTTTTCATAGCACTCTGTCTTTTTAAGTTAGACTGATAATCACCTGTAAAGGTTGCGTTTTCGGGCGATTTTTTCAAAAAAAACAACTCTTCCGGATAATAACTGAAGAACCGGCGCAAAAATGGATCAGAACCAGGCTATCACCACGGAATTTGTAACTTATAAAACACCCGACCGTTTACCTTTCCGAACCGGCAGACGGACCTGTTTCTTCCCTTTCAGCCGAAAATTGCCAAAACTTATTTATCTTTACCGCAACTAAATCTGCCGGGCCGTCGAAATCCGGAATCCGAAACCAAGGGAAATGATTTTTCATTCAGCATTTGAAAACAGTTATTTGTGGTTGCCCCTGTTTGGTTTTGCCATCGGACTGATCGGTTCCCTGATCGGAGGAGGCGGTGGGTTTTTCTTTCTTCCGGTATTAATCCTGGTGTATAATATCCCCGCCCAAATTTCCGTGGCCACTTCCCTGGCAGCCACCCTTCCCATATGTTTCATTGGGTCCATCGGACATTACCGGCATGGCAACATGGATTTACACACAGGCCTGCTTTATTCGGGAGCCGGTATCGCCGGAGCGCTTTCCGGAGCCAGTCTGACCAGTATGATGACGCCGGGTCAACTGAAGGTCAGTTTCGGGATTTATTCCGTACTCCTCTCCATCTATATGGTAATCAGCCACTGGAAGGAAAAAAGAGCCCGGGCTGACGGGGAAGGACTTCCGGGAAATTCGGGTTTCCGGAAATTCGCCAAAGGCTCCTTTTTCGGATTTCTGGCTGGCGTTATCACCGCCACCTTCGGAACCAGCGGGGCAGCACCCGTCCAGGCCGGATTGTTTGCCATGCATCTTCCGATCAAACTGGTTGTCGGAACCTCACTGTTCGTGGTCCTTTTCAATACTTTTTCGGCCCTCGGGGCGCATTTCCTGGTGGGAGAAATCGACCTGACCCTGGTCGTCCTCCTGGCCTCAGGAGCAGCCCTCGGAGCGTTATCAGGACCCAAACTCCTCAGCAGTGTAAATATTGACCACGCCGAAGGCCCGGTCCGGTTCTGGTATGCCATGGCCATGGCTGCCTTCGGAATCGCAATGATCATCACCCGGTAACGGGAATCCCGTCACCTCAAGGGGAAAAGCCGTTTTTCTCCGATTGCATTTTATTGTGCACTTACGTGGCTGAAATAAATACCATTTGATATTTGTGGAACTTCGTTAAAAGAACCTTTTGGCCCAATAATAGTGATTGTGTCACCCACCTTAATGCCTTTTGCAGCTATTAATCCTTTTCTATAATTACCCGTTGCGCCATATCCAGGATAACAACCATACGAGTAAAGTGAATTTGTACCATCAGTAATAGTGAGATTTCCATAATCACCTGCAGCAATATCTTTAATGACACCAGTAACCATAAAGTAAGTATTAGGGTCATCAGGCTTTGTTAACATTTCAGCAATGGTAGCCACAGTGACAGGAATCACACTTTCCAATACAGCACCACTCACTTGCGGATCGTTATTATAAGCTGCACGCTTTCCTACAATAGTAATAATATCACCTGCTTTCAAAGAGTTTGCCTGATAATCCTTAATTTTATAGACATAAGTTTCACCGGAAAAGTCTCTGATATTTAAACGCCCATCGTTATTATTAGTAATTTTAGTAACTACTCCTGACAAACGATATTGAGCATCACCTACAGGCGCTGCAAGAAATTCAGCAATAGTTGCTTTCACAATCGCTCCTTTTTGGCTAAGGGTTGTTTGTGCACTATAGTTTTTAGAACCATCAGTAGTGTGGAATGTGAGCGTAGTTCCGCGATCTCCGCCGGTATTGGCAGCAGCTTTGAATTTCACAACAGTTTTGATTCCTGCTGACTGGATAGATGAAATTGACAACCAGGATTTGGCATCATCAGGAATTTCTACCGACACGCCTTGACCTTTGCAGGTAAGGTATGCAATCAATTCACCACCTTCCAGAGGAAGCGTTGCGTTTTTTACCGAATCAACTTTTACAAGGGATTTATTAATTTTTACAACTGTTACGTCTACCAATTCTACTACCGTCCCATAGGTGGTTTTCGGTCCTTGAACAGTTACTTCATCTCCCACTTCAAGTCCCCAACTTAAAAAGTTCTTGGTACCACCCTTGGCATCAAGAGTTCCATATATGTAAATGGTGCCGGTTTTGTCTGTAAGATACCAGTTACCATAAAGCGTGTTTGCTATTGCCGTACACACCCCGGTTACCTGATAGGTCTTGCTGTCTGGTCCGGCAATTACATCCGCGCATGTAGCAGTTGCAATTTTCGACAAACCCTGGATAATATTAATTCTCTGAGTTTCTCCTCCACATTTAATTAAAACCTCTGCATTACGGCCATCGAGAGTTGATGGGGCTGAAAAAGTTAGTTCAGACTCCCCGGCACTACCTGAAGTTGAAGAGATAGTCAACCACGAAACCGGATTCTTGGCAGTAGTTACTTTCTCAACAGTCCAGCCATCTTTAGCCGTTACAGTAATGGTTGAAGAGCCACCCGCCAAAGGTATAGACACGTAAGACGACGATACTTGAACTGAATCAAGCAATGTCATGGTTTCTTCATCGGTACAACTTGTCGTCAAGACAAGTATTGCAATGAGAAATGGAAATATTCTTTTTAATTTCATAATTATCAGAGTTTTTAATTAGTTAAAAATATACTTGATACCGATTAACATATACCAACACTGACCCAATGAGTAGCTTGGCGTGAATGTTTTGGTATTACCATTGATTGAAGAAGGTGTGGAAAATGTAGCAAAACCCTCAGCATCAACACCTTCGTATTTAAGAATACGAGCTTCCGAACCAATTCCAGGGTTCAGATATTTACCTACACCCCAACTGGAGTTGAACAGGTTCATCACGTTTTTAATATCAAAGCTAAGTTGCAGTTTTTGTTTGTTATTGCCTACATTACAGGCAAAATCATGTTTGTAACCGAAGTCGACGCGATGTACCCAGGGAGAGTAAACGCTATAGGCTTCTGCATACTTGCCTTGCTGATTTTTCAAATAGTCATTGGCATGCACATAATCCATAAAACGAGTCTTATCGTCGGCTGAAACAAAGCGGAACTGATTGTTAGCCACTTCCTCATCAGTCGGAACGTAGATAACATCGTAGTTGTAACCGTCACTATTGATATCGTTAACCGTCATATAAGAGTAGTTAGCTCCGCCATGCCATCCTTCATAGATAAAACTATAGTGGTTACCCCCCTTGTCGTGGGCAGTAAGCGATGCCACAAGGCGATCGGGAGTGGTATATTGAGAATTGTGCAATCTGATGTAGTTAGGACCTTCTACCGTTGGAACGTATGTAAATGCAGATTCTGCAGCAGATCCCGGCATACCTGTCAAATCTTTTGCAACTGTGTGTGTATAGGCAGCCATCAAACTGATCCATTTCACCGGTTGAGCATTGAGAGTAATGTTGCCTGACCAGCCATAACCGAGGCTTGTGTTTTCCAGCACAAAGGCTTTTGTGTTGGTACGATAACCGGCAGGATAAATCGGACGATTGTCAACACCGTTGAAACGGGCGAAACCACCCACATTGGGAATACTCCAGTCAGAGATGGAAACACCATTGATGGTTTTGTTGAAAATACCTTCTACCGTTACAGATAATGGAAAAGATGTTTTGAATGCATAATCAACAGCAAGTGATGTTTTCCAAACTTGCGGCATTTTGAAATTTGGATCTACACCGTTAACAGCAGAAGGAACTGTTCCATCTTCGGGAGAAATAGTCGAAGGATATCCCAATGATATTAACTTATTATACAGTGCGCTAATATTGGCTTTTCCGTCAGCATCCGTTACAAGACCACCGGCAAATGGTGTTGTATCTTTATTTTTTGCAGTTGGTCCGATTTGTGCTTGATACTGTACCATTCCTCCGTTGGTAGGCATATTGGTGAAGAATACAAGCGGTAAATTACCCGAGAAAAGACCGGTACCTCCACGAATTTTCAGGCTCTTATCACCAAATGTATCCCATACAAATCCAATACGGGGAGAGATTATGATATTTGCTGAAGGCCATTCCCCTGTATCGATATGACGTCCTGAATAATCAAGGTCATAGATAGCTTTGTTTGTTAACAAGTCATCATTATTGAAGAAAAGCCCATCTAAACGAAGTCCGTATGAAAGTTTGAAATTCTCAGTAACGCTCCAATCATCTTGCCCGTAAACTCCAATTTTGTTTGTTCTTATACGAGCTGCCGGATTGCTCTCTCCGTCATAACCATATGTTAAGCATACAACTTCAGGCGTTCCTGCGTTCAGGAAGTCTTCAAGACTTCTGTAGCGATAGTATCCCGTACCGTTACGCATATAAGCATTATCTGCCATTTTATATTCGTAAGCTGCTCCAGCTACAATTTTATGATTGCCTAAATAGAGTGTTAGTTCGTCTTTGATATTCCAAACGTTATTATGAACAGCATTATTCCACGTAAAAAGTTCATATCCCAAAGACAAATAGGCTTGTCCGTCTTTCAAAATATCGATGAAAGGGAATTGATCGGAAGTAGATCCACGGAGATCGTCAAGTTTTGAGTATGTTGCCAAAAATTGGTTGGATAAATTATCAGACAGACGGCTGTTTAAGTCAAACGAGAATGAATGAACAAGGTTGTTCATAGAATACATCGAGTTTGCATACGACATGGAGGCTTGTGACATTCTTGCCTCCGACATACGGGTACCTCCATCCATAGAACTGGCATTGGGAGATGACCAATAAAGATTTTTGGTGTAGTTATAACGCAAGGCCAAACGATGTTTATTTGTGATATTCCAATCCAACCGTGCAAGAAATTTGTAATTGTTTTCATCTGCCGGGAAATTGGTGTACGATCCCGTTTCATATCCATATTTACTTTTCACATAATCAGAAACTGTCTGAAGATCGCTTTTTGTTGTACGGGAAATATAATTGTCGGCATTGGCGACACCATCCGTTGATGCCCTCCAACGATTGACAACCGTTGGTGTTTTAGCCATTTCACCGTTTGCAAACAAGAACAATTTGTTTTTGATAATCGGACCACTCAGAGTGAAACCGTATGTTGTATTACGATCTTTTTCACGCGCACCTGCGATTTGCAAACCCTTGACAGCATCTCCGCGCATGTTTTCATTTCTGTGGTAAGTATAAACGCTGCCAGAGAAGGTATTGGTACCGGATTTTGTAATAGCGTTTACACCCCCACCTATAAAGTTGGTTTGGCGAACATCATATGGAGCGATTACAACCTGTAATTCTTCGATAGCTTCAATAGAAATTGGGTTGCCTCCACCGGGCAGCGCAGAACTCAAACCGAAATTATTGTTGAAGTTAGCTCCATCCACTGTAAAATTAGCCGTACGACCATCTGTGCCGACAAAGCTCATCCCATTGCCACCATAGGGCGAAAGGCGGGTAATGTCCATTACGCTGCGGCTTACTGTAGGCATATTAGCTATCTGGCTGGTTGTGATATTGGTCAATGTTCCGGTTTTCTCATTAGAGAATTTTGTACGGGTTGCCATAGCAACAACTTCATCTAATGTGAATAAATTTTCTGTGAGTACAGCATTCACTACATAGTTTTGACCTAAACTCAACGTAATGTTGTCTTGCGTGTATGTACCATATCCAACGAAACTAACCTTTACAGTATAAGGTCCGCCTACTCGCATACCGTTTAGGTTGAACCGGCCCTCTTTGTTGGTAATGGTACCATAAGTAGTTCCTGAAGGGGTATGTGTAGCAACCACCGTTGCACCGATTACAGCTCCTTCAGCATCAGCAATACGTCCACTCATACTGGATGTAGTTACCTGCGAAAATGCCGTCGTTACCAAAATACAAAGCAACAACAGCAAAAATGATAGTTTTCTGGCTTGTTTATTCATACAACATGTGCTTTTAAAATTAGTGCCTCAAAAATAGTTCTTTATTTTTAATCAATTTTAACAATTGTCCTGCTGATTTTTCGTTTTTTCTTAACCTGTTGATTTCCTTAAAAGTATATCAGATTCAAAAAAATAAATTAATTATTGTTTCCGGTTGTAAAAACAACTGATTTTAACATTTTTAAAAAACTAAAATTAATGGTATTGGTTGTATTAAAAAATGAGCAGTGTGGTAAAATTTCTTAAGTTATCAACAAGATATTAAGACCGGGAAATGCTCCTGTTTCCGCAGGAGGCGGAGAATATTTTCCCGGGCTGAACTTGCAGCGTTAATTTTGAAGCAATCGTTCCCTATTATTTGGAATTTTTCGGGAAAGTTGGCACTTTTACAGGCAATTAAGCTGAAGAATAAACCTGAAATGAAGAAGGTGTTCCTTTGGATCTTTGTTCCGATATTCCTGGTTGCCGGACTCCTCGGCTATAAATTTTTCCGGGGTCAATCTGGCACCGGCGGCCTGACCATCACCCTTCCTTACGACGACACCGTTTTCCCGGCCGACATAGCTTCTCCGCTGTTTGTGTGGGAGGACCAGAACCCGGAAATACAAAAATGGAAAGTGGAGATCGTCGCCGGGGACCACTCCTTGTCAGGACCTCACATGGTGACGGGAAAAGCCTGGAGGCCTTCCCGTGAAGAGTGGAAGAGCATCACCTCTTCATCCCCTGGCACCCCTTTTACTTTCCGCGTTTATGGGATGCTCCATAAAACCGTTTCAAGGGATGAAACCTGTTTTACCGTTTCTCCCGACCCTGTGGAAGCGCCTATCTTTGTAAGGAGCGTCCCCCTTCCCTTCAAATTTGCCCGCGAGAACATGAAAAAGATCCGCTGGATCTGGGGATCGGTCAGCAGAGAGGAGAAACCCACCGCCCTCCTTGAGGACCTCCCCACCTGCGGAAATTGTCACTCCTTCACCCCCGACGGACGGAAACTGGCCATGGACGTAGATGCCAACAACGACAAGGGGGCTTATGTCATCACCTCCTTCGCCGAAAAAACATATATCGCAGGAGACAGCATCATCTCCTGGAGCACCTTTCAGGAAGGGAAATTCACTTATGGCCTGCTGTCTCAGATCTCTCCCGACGGCCGGTATGTGGTCAGCACCCTCCGTGACTGTGAGATCTTCACCGATCGCCCCGATCTTGAGATCTCCCAGCTTTTCTTCCCCTTCAAGGGAATCTTAGTGGTATACGACAGGGTCGGAGACCGTTTTTTTGAACTGGAAGGGGCCAACGACACAATGTTCGTCCAGAGCAATCCTGCCTGGACCCCCGACGGCCGGCACATTCTCTTCTGCAAGGCACCTGCGAAACACTATCCCGAAAGTGGCATCCACAACGGGTCGGTACCCAAATATGCCGATCTGCAGACTTACATGGCTTTCGAAAAGAGCTATACCGACCGCGACTCTCTGATGAAATTCGACATTTACACAATCCCCTTCAACGACGGCAAGGGAGGCAAGGCGGTTCCTGTGGAAGGTGCTTCCGGCAACGGATTGAGCAACTACTTTCCCAGGGTCTCCCCCGACGGAAAATGGCTCATCTTCTGCCAGGCTGAAAGCTTCATGCTTCTCCAGAAGGACAGTAAGCTGGTTCTGAAACCGATGGACGAAGGGCCCGCCAGAATCCTGGAACACAACACCCCTAACATGAACTCCTGGCACTCCTGGTCGCCCAACAGCAAATGGCTGGTTTTCTCCTCCAAAACCTTTGGCCCCTACACTCAGCTATTCCTCACCCACATCAACGACGACGGCACCAATACCCCTCCGGTATACCTCGACCGCTTTTCCTTTCCCGATTACGCAAATAACATCCCCGAATTTGTTAACACTGCCTGGTCGCCCGACTATAAGATGATTCCCTCTTTCCTTACCGAAGACCAGTTCCTCATCCGAAACGGGGAAATCCTGCAAAAAACGGGTGACGAACAGGGGGCCTTCGCCGCATTTGACCATGCTATCAGCAAATTCCCCGGAAAACCTGCGGGATACTTTAAAAGGGGACGTATCTTCCTCGACAGGAAACAATACCCGGAAGCGCTGAAAGATATGAACAGTGCCCTGGAACTGGAGAAACACAGCGACTATTATGTCACCCGCGGAGTGATTCATCTCGAAACGGGAGAAACGGAAAAAGCTTCCGCCGATTTTAACATGGCCTTAAAAACCGATCCCAGGGACCACCGGGCGTATAGTTATCTCGGGGTGATCTCCTCCCGGCAGGGCGATGCCAAAAGTGCGCTTACCCACCTGCAGAAAGCCCTTGACCTTTATCCCTTTGATTTTTTCTCCTGGTATTCGCTGGGAAGGGTTCAGTATGGTCTTCATCAGTTCGGGAAAGCCCTGGATTCCTTCTCCTCAGGATTTAAGTATTGCGATAACCCCGCCTTCAGGCCATTGCTGCTGGAACTGAGGGGCAACTGCCGGAAAGAATTGAACGATTACCAGGGAGCCCTCACTGATTACAATGCCGCCATCCAGCTGTCCCCTAAAGATCCCTCCCTTTATGAAGCCAAAGCAGATGCCGAGATAAAAATGGGACTTAAGGAAGAAGCCGCCAAAAGCCTCGCAAAAGCCCGGCAACTGGGATCATCCCCACCTTCTTCCTCTGACCTGAAAAATGGGAAATGATTGGATGACCCCGGCGACTTATCCCTTTTGAAAAGCACAGCTTTTTCCCTGACATGGCACTGTTTTTGACCTGTCAATTTTTCGTACTTTTATGAACAATGAAAATTTCAGGAGTTTGCTTGAAACTCCCGGGATTCAGTATTAATTTTAAAGATCAGAAGTCATGAAACGTGTTATCAGCAGTATATTTCTTATCCTGTTAACTATTCAAACCATGGCACAAAGCGACTATTCCGAAGCATGGAAAAAGGTGGATTCGCTGCAAAACCTGGGACAACTCCAGTCAGCCCGCGAGGAGGTCATGAAGATCTACAGCCTCAGCAAGGCGAACAACCAGGAGGATCAGCTGATCAAAGCCCTTCTGTATAAAACCTTCATGGAAGAAGGTTATCTGGAAGAGCACTGGTATGAGGCCATCGCCTTCACGGAAAAGGAAATAGAAGGCAGCCGGACGCCCGTCAGGCAGATTCTCTTGTCGGTACTGGCAGGAATCTACCAGAACTACTACCGGAACCACAGTTGGGAGATCAACCAGCGAACACCCCTGGCCGATGAATCTTCATCCGACCTGACAACGTGGGACGCCCTTCGTTTTGCAAAGACCACCACCCGGTACTATCAGCTCTCCCTCTCCGAACCGGAAATACTGAAAGAAACCGATCTTTCACGTTATCAGGAGATCCTTTCCGGAGATCGGAAGAACAGAAAATACCGGCCCACCCTTTATGATTTTCTGGCCTTCAGGGCCATTGGTTTTTTTTCGGATGACTGGCCGGGTGTCATCAAACCATCAGGCGCTTTTCAGCTTGATGATCCCCGTTATTTTGGTCCCCTAGCCGCATTTACCGCTCTTCCGCCCCCCCCGGGAGCGGAAGAAACCTTTGAATCCCATACCCTTAAGCTTTACCAGGAAATTCTCAGGTTCCGTTCGGAGGATCCCGGGAATGTAGAAGCTCTGGTAGACGCCGATCTGGCGCGGCTGGAATGGGTACACCGCAAAAGCATCCTGGCCCTTAAGGACTCGCTTTACACCGAAGCCCTGCTGTCCCTGGTCCAATCCTGGGAGGGAGAGCCTGTGGCCGCTGATATCATCTACCGGCTGGCCAATCAGCTGAAATCGGAAGGAGCCAATTACGACCCCCAGACTTCCGGAGCCCTCCGGTGGAAAATCAGGGATGCCCTCGGATGGGCAACGAAATGCATGGAAAAATACCCGGGTACCGACGGTGCCCACAATTGCGCCATCATCGCCGAAGAGATTAATAAAGTAACCGTCGAAATGACTGCCCCGAAGGCCGTGGTTCCCGGAAAACCCTCGCTGGCCTTGCTCCGGTACCAGAATCTTGACAAGGTATGGTTCCGGGTGATCCCCCTTCAACCCGAGGAAGCCTTGCGTAACGGTGAAAAATCGCATGAGGAACAGCTGAAGGAATTCCTAACCCGCACCCCTGTCACCAGTTGGGAAACCCGCCTTCCCGACGAGGTCGATTACCGGCAACATTCGGCCGAGGTGAAGATTCCCGCCCTGAGTCCAGGTTATTACCTGGTGATGGCCTCTTCCACGAAAAACTTCAAAACAGATGCCCCGATCACCTGGTGGAAGGTCTGGAGCAGCTGCATCAGCCTTGTGGAAAGGAAAAATGAAGAAGGCAACCTCGAAATCCTGGCACTTGACAGGGAGGAAGGTACCCCTCTGGAAAACGTAACAGTCCAGCCCTTCTTCCGGAAATACAATACCTCGTGGAGAAAATACACCGATCAGCCCGGCCCCACCTTGGTTACCAATGCCCGGGGTGAAGCGACGATTATCCTCTCACGCGACAAACAGGTAAACCACCCCTATTACCTGGTGCTGACTTCGGGCAAGGACCAGTTCATCACCCGCAGCTCAAATGCAATGTTTTACAGGAACGTCGAAAATCAGAAATCGACCCGGAGTTGGCTCTTCACCGACAGGGCCATTTACCGACCCGGACAAACCCTCTGGTTCAAGGGAATCATACTAGATCAGGAAGGGGACAACCACACGATCAGGAAGAATTTCAGGGAGGAGATCACCTTCCGGGATGTGAACGGACAGGAAATTTCAAGCCAGCAGCTAGTTACCAACGAATTCGGTTCCTTTTCAGGAAGTTTCGTCATCCCTCTGGGCGGGCTTACCGGCGTCATGTCCCTGACGGGTCGTTATGGCAGCATTGACTTCAGGGTTGAAGAATACAAAAGACCGAAATTCGAAATCGTTTTTGAACCTGTGGAAGGGGCGCCGCAACTAAACCGGGAGGTCGTTGTAAAAGGCAGGGCTTCAGCCTATGCCGGCAGCAAAATTCCGGGTGCTTCCGTCACCTGGCGGGTGGTCCGGGATGCCAGGTTTCCCCGCTTTTGGTGGTGGCGACAGGAGCGCTTCCCGTCATCCCCCGAAGAGGAGATATCAAGCGGAACTTCCGTTACCGGCAGTGAAGGCGAATTTGAAATCCGGTTCACGGCTATCCCCGACAATAAGATTTCCGGGAAATTTTCTCCTGTCTTCACCTATACCGTGCATGCCACCGTCACCGATATCAACGGGGAGACCCACGATGCCCGTACTGTGGTGAGCGCGGGGTTTGAATCGCTCATGGTATCCACCAACCTGACTGAAAAAATCAACCGCGAAGAAGCACCTGACATAGAGGTGATCACCACCAACCTTGACGGGGTTCCCGAACAAGCAGCAGGTCTGGTGACCGTGCGTCGGTTAACTCCTCCCGGAAGGGTTCTCCTCCCGCGGTTGTGGGAGAGGCCCGACCGGCACACCCTATCCCCGGAAGAGTTCCGGAAGCTCTTTCCCAACGAAGTGTATAACGATGAAGATGACTGCACCACCTGGCCCGAAGGGGACACCGTTCTTTCCGATTCCTTTGAAACACCCCGGAAATCTTCAATTTCCGGTCTCCGGAAGCTGCAACCGGGGAACTATGTGCTGAAAATCACCACCAGCGATCCTTTTGGGAAACCCGTGGAACATACCCACTATTTCACCCTCTTTTCTCCTGCCGAAGGGAAAACCGTCGCCGTCGAACCGCTGACAGTCACCCTCCTTACCCCGCAGGCGGAACCCGGAGAAACCGCTTCCCTCCTGATTGCCACGCCTATCCGGAAAGCCTGGGTCACCCTCTCCCTCTTTTCCAAAAACGGCAAGCCCCGGCACCGGAATTACCGAATCGACAACGGGCAAATCCGTGTCGAACTTCCGGTGACCGAATCAGACCGGGGGAACATAAGCATCCGCGCCGTCATGGTACGGGAGAACCGCTCCTTCCAGGAAGAAGCCACGATCACCGTGCCTTATTCCAACAAGGAACTGGAAATTACCCTGGGCAGTTTCCGCGATAAGCTACAACCCGGACAGGAGGAGGAGTGGAGGATCACCGTCAGGGACAAGGCGGGTAACGCGGCGGTGGCCGAATTGCTCGCCACCCTGTATGATGCTTCGCTGGATATTTTTACGCGGCACAACTGGTATTTTTCACTTTACCATACCTTAACGGGAGTTTCCGAATGGGAAAGCAAAAGTGGATTTGGCAACGTTATGGGGAACCAATTATGGCTGCCCTGGAAATCAGGCAGTGTCAGGATCAGGGAGTATGAACGTCTCCCGGGCTTTCTGTCAGGTAATGAAGAACAGGTTTTTCTTTATGTTGAAAGCATGACAGACAGAGCTATGGCTCAAAAATCGGTCCGGATCAGGGGAATGGCACCCCTGGATCAGGAGATGAATGAAAATCCCATGATGGACTACGCTTTCGACGAGAGTGCCCCTGCCCTTCCCATGAATGGCGCAGGGGAGCCGGAGCAAGCCTCACCCGGCCTTCCGCCTGTCAAAGCCCGCACCGATTTCAGGGAGACCGCCTTTTTCTTCCCCCAGCTGGGCACCAACGAAAACGGGGAGATCCTCCTCCGCTTTTCCATGCCTGAAGCCCTCACGCGCTGGCGGATGATGGGCCTGGCACATACAGCTGACCTGAAAACTGGCATGATCGAGAAGGCACTCATCACCAGCAAGGATGTCATGGTATTTCCCAATGCCCCACGGTTTCTCCGCGAAGGCGATGTGATGGAATTCTCAGCATCAGTATCCAACCAGTCGGGTCATCCGTTGGAAGGCACCGCAGAACTGCGCTTCTTCGACGCCCTGACCATGGTACCCGTCGATCATCTGATGAAGCTGGACTCACCGGTCCGGGATTTCAGCATAGGAGGAGGGGAGAATGCCGCCGTCAGCTGGAAGATTACCGTTCCTGAAGGAATTCAGGCCCTGGTGTACCGGATTACAGCCACTGCGGGAGCTTTTTCCGACGGTGAGGAAGCCCCCCTCCCGGTTCTCACCAACCGGATGCTGGTCACCGAATCGCTCCCCCTGCCCATACGGGAAGAGACCACCAAAAGCTTTACCTTCGACAAGCTGGTGAATTCCGGCAGTCAGAATGCCACACTCAGGAATCACCGCCTTACCCTGGAATATACCTCCAATCCCGCCTGGTATGCCGTTCAGGCGCTGCCTTACCTGATGGAATTTCCCCATGATTGTGCCGAACAGGTGTTCAGCCGGTATTATGCCAACACGCTGGCTACCCATCTGGCCAACAGCGATCCTGCCATCAGGCGGGTGTTTGATGCCTGGAAAAACCTGGCACCCGACGCCCTGAAATCCAACTTAGAAAAAAATGAAGAGCTGAAAGCAATCCTCCTTCAGGAAACCCCCTGGGTGCGCGATGCAGCCAGTGAAGGGGAAAGGAAGCAACGAATCGCCATACTCCTCGATGCCGCAAAAATGGCCGCAGAACAAAAGACAGCCCTGAAAAAGCTGGCGGAGATGCAAGCTTCCGAAGGAGGATGGCCCTGGTTCCCAGGAATGCCGCAGAGTGTAACCATCACCCGGCATATTCTTTCGGGGATCGGACACCTCGCGGTACTGAAGGCCATGGACCCTGCCCGGGATCATGAGCTCTCCGGCATGGTGGGGAAAGCCATCGGTTACCTCGACAGTGAAAAGCTGGCTTCCTTCAAAAAACTGAAAAAGGAATTTCCTTCGACACTGAAGGAATATCATACCAGCTTTAACGACATCCATTACCTCTATGCCCGCAGTTTTTTCCTCGCCACGCACCCCTGCGGGGAGGAACTGAAGGAGATGGTGGATTATTACAAGGAGCAGGCAGCGAAGTACTGGAAAAACAGCAACCTTTACCTGAAGGCCATGACGGCCTTGTCATTGCACAGGCTGGGTGATTCCCGCATGGCAGGGCTGATCCTTCGGTCGCTCGCCGAAACCGCCCTTCACAATGAAGAATCAGGGATGTACTGGCGCGACAACAAGCCGGGATGGTTCTGGCATGAGTCTCCCATTGAGACCCAGGCCCTGCTCATCGAAGCCTGGGATGAAATTTCAGGCGACATCGGAAGTATCGGCGAAATGAAGGTTTGGTTGCTGAAACAGAAGGAGACCAATGACTGGAAGTCTACGAAAGCCACGGCCGAAGCGGTATATGCACTTTTGAAGAGAGGGGTTTCCCTGCTGACGGAAAGCCGTCCCGTGAGCATCACCATGGCCGGAACGCAGGTGAATCCTTACCTTGCGGAGGGTATTCAGCCGGAGCCGGGGAGTGGCTATTTCAAGACCAGTTGGCAGGGTGGAGAGATTACCCCGGTGATGGGGCACGTCACCGTTCACAATCCCAATCCCGGGATCGCCTGGGGAGCCCTCTACTGGCAGTATTTCGAACAGCTTGACAAAATCACCCCGGCCGATACGCCCCTTGCGGTAACAAAGGAACTCTTCAGGGAAATAAATACTCCGCAGGGACCGAAGCTGGAAAGGATTTCGGAGACCACCCCTCTCCGGGTAGGGGACAAAGTGGTGGTGCGGGTGATCCTGAAAACCGACCGGAATATGGAATATGTCCATCTGAAAGATATGCGTGCCTCCGCTTTCGAACCTGTCAATGTTTTGTCGGGGTACCGCTGGCAAGCCGGATTGGGTTATTACGAGTCAACACTTGATGCAGCCACCCATTTCTTCATTGACTATCTCCCCAAAGGGAATTACGTCTTTGAATACAGGCTCCATGCCACCCAAAAGGGCGATTTCTCCAATGGGATCACCAGCGTGCAATGCATGTACGCCCCGCAGTTCAGCGCCCATTCAGAAGGGATCAGGGTAAAGGTGGAATAATACCAAACCGTTACCTTCACCGGCAGGTTACACGAATGCCAGGATCAGCAGCTGGGCCAGGATTACCCGCAGAAACATGGTCAGCGGGTAGACTGTGGAATAAGAAACGGCAGGTTGATCGTTGTTGGCGATGGATCCCGCATAGGACAATGCCGGCGGGTCGGTGGTGCTTCCCGCAAGAAGACCCATCAGAATGAAGTAGTTCAATCCAGCAAACTTCCGTGCGACGAATCCCATGATCAGCAGCGGAAGGATGGTGATCAGGAAACCGAGGCCGATCCAGAGCAATCCGTCGCCTGAGAAGACCGTTTCGGCGAATTGTCCTCCCGACATCAGGCCTACGCTGGCCAAAAAGAGGGTTATCCCGATTTCACGGAGCATAAAGTTGGCACTCTGGGTGGTGTAGGTAATCAGCTTCAGTTTAAATCCGAACCGCCCGATGAGGATGGAGACGATCAGGGGGCCTCCGGCAAGGCCCAGTTTGACAGGCATGGGAATCCCGGGGATGAAAAAGGGTATGCTCCCGATCAGTATCCCCAGGAAAATCCCGATGAAGAGGGTGATGATATGAGGTTCGTCAAGCCGTTTAAGAGTATTGCCCAGGAATTTCTCTACCTTCTCAATATCGCCCAGTTCACCGACCACCATTACCCGGTCGCCTACCTGAAGCACCAGGTTCGGATTTCCCAGCAGGTCAACCCCGGACCGGTGCACGCGGGTGATGTTCACGCCGTACAGGGTACGCAAACGCAGGGATCCCAAAGTTTTGCCGTTGATCTCACTCCGGGTGATCACAATGCGGCGCGAGACCAGCTGTTTTTCGGAAGCTTCCCAGTCCATCTCCACTTTTTCCCCCATAAATACCGTAACCGGCTCCACGTCGGCAGTTGCAGTAATAACAAGGAGGAGGTCCCCCTCCTGGAGGATGGAATCCATCCGGGGGATGGAATAATGGCCTTGGCGCATCATCCGGGAGATAACGAAACTGCGCCCGACAAGGTCTTTGATTTCATGGAGTTTCCGGCCGCTGAGAGCTTTGTTGGTAAGCCTGAGCGTCATTATTTCCGGTTTGTCGGCCTGCACTTCCCCGGAAGCCTCAAGGGCTTGTTCCTCCTGTTCGATGTTTATCCTGAACATCAGCCTTATCACCACCATGGAGAGGATGATGCCCACCACGGCAAGGGGATAGGCAACGGCATAACCAAGGGCAATCTGGGGAATCTCCGCGAGCTGACCGGCTTCAAAGGCCTGTTTCAAAGCTTCCTGGGCGGCTCCCAGACCTGGAGTGTTGGTAACTGCTCCCGACATTACACCCACCAGCATGGGCATCGAAACCCGGCCGTTCAACAGATAAAAAAGGAGGATGGTTACCCCCACCCCCAGCAACACAATGCCCGCTGCCATCAGGTTAAGCTGCATGCCTCCCCGCTTAAAGGAGGAAAAGAAACCGGGACCTACCTGAAGGCCAATGCTGTAAATAAAAAGAATCAGCCCGAATTCTCTGACAAATTCCGCAACTTCGTGGTTGACAGTGAATCCCAGATGGCCGATAAAAAGCCCGACAAAAAGCACAAACGTCGGACCCAGGGAAATTCCGACAATCTTCACCTTCCCCAACAACACCCCCAGCCAGATGGCCAGTGAGTACAGCAGGATGGTATGCGCAATACCTTCCGAAAAAAGAAGCGTTCTGAACCATTCCATATCTCAGGATCCGTTAAAATTCCGAAAGCAATAAACCCAAAACCGGATTTACCGGTTTATCGGTACAAGGTTACACATTATTTATGAAATCTTATGCAGAACTAAGTTCCGTCCATGCCCCACCTTACCGTCGCTTCACGGTTGAAATTCTCCATCTCAGGCATCAATTCATTAAACGGTTATCACAACAACATGATCTTCCTGATATCACTTTCCTGCTCCTGAAATCTAATCCCGGTGCATATGAACTATCATCGGGGAATTGGTCCCTGTGCCGTTGCACAAATGTTGTCCGTTCCCGGGTCTTAGATAAGAATTTTTAAAACCGGTGGAAGAGATTGACATTTATAGCGGGTAAGAACCGGTCCACATGGGCCCAGTTTCTTTCAGGATTCAGATTACAGATGAATCCGCCCTCGAGGTTCAGCCCGAAATTCCTTGTCGTAAAGATTTCTCCGCCAACCCTGAAGCAGCTGTTCCACCAGGCTCTGTCCCATTCGTAGGGCTGTTGCAGGATACAGTTCATTCCCAGCTTCACATAAAAAAGCCGCTTATCGGGGGAGTAACTGAATCTTCCGAAATGATAGTAGAAATCGCCTGACAAGGAAAAGAGATTATCCCATTTCCCCAGACGGGGCATATCGGGAAGGAATCCTGTGCTCAGACCTGCCCTGACCTGATCAAAAAGTTTATAACGTACGCTGATGCTTGCCAGTTCCGGAAAACCCATTCCCAGGGAAACATCTCCTTTCTTTTGTCCGAAAGCCGCACTCCCCCCACTGAAGATCAAGCCAACAACCAATACGATATAAATCCGCTGTCTTATTCTCACGATCAGAAATCAAGTCCCTCCGGTTAAGCCGGAAAAATGAAAAACCTGAGCAATTTGTAAATGTAAACAAAAAATTCATTCTCCGTCGTGTTACCGAATCGAAGGAATCACTGTCACCATCGTCTTTCCGGCGGGCGAACCTTTTCCAGAGAGGTGCATGACTTACGGGGTTTTCCGGACAAGGTATCTTAAGGGGAAAGAGAATAGCGAAGCTGGTCAAGCATGATGGGGACCTCACCGGGGTCTATGCCGGCGGCAATCAGGAAATGAAGATCCTCGTCAAACGCGGCCATGAATTCCTCCTCTGAAAAGCCACCGGTTTGTATGGACAGGCGGTAATATTCAATGGTGGATTCCCGTTTCCCGAGGGCCCACTGAACATGGCCCATGTTCATCAGATCATATTTGTCGGGCTGGTCATCCATCAGTTTAAGGTAATATTTCTCTGCCTGTCCGGTTTTCCCTGACAGGAAGGAACACCAGGCGATGGGCCGCCATGCCTTTTTGTTGCCGGGAGCCAGGTATTCTATTTTAAAAAACGTATTCAGGGCATCCTGGTATCTGCCGGTTTCGCTGAGACAATAGCCGATGGCATAGATGGTGTTCAGATTGTCAGGTTCCAGGGCATCCAGGGATTGATAAACTTTCAGGGCTTCCCCGGGAAGTTTCAGATTCCTGTAACAGAGCGCTATTTTCTTCAGGTTCCAGATTTTGTTAACCTCATAAAGTTCCGCTTTTTGGTACAGCGAAAGCGCTTTTTCATAATCTCCCAGCTTCTGGTGGCAATAAGCTGCCTTTTGCAGGGTTTCTCCGTCATGTTCCCGCGAGCGTCCGAAGATCTCCAGGGCTTCCTCAAAATAGCCTTTCTCAAAATAAAACTCCGCCAGTTTTGCTACCATCCCGGGATGCTCCTTAAGAATTCCATGGAAAGCCAATTTGTTGTGGAAATCAAATTTCCAGCTGAAAATATCTTCGAAATCGGTTCTGGAAGGATGGAGGTGATAAAAACGGTAAAGGTCCTGGATGTACTGGTTAGAAACAATGCCATCCTTCTTGCCGGGAGAGAGCATATCCTCCAACTTCTCCTCTTCTTCGAACTGCTCCATTTCCGCCTTAAGAAAAGAAGCCATCATGGCCCTGGCTTCTCCGGTGATCTGCTGAAGCATAATGGTAAAAGAATATTTGTCGGAATTGCACAGCATGGGAGACTGGAGCAAGGCTGCCGTTATGCCGGACTGGGTATCCTCCTGATCTGCGGAAGAGATGACGGGGATTTCGGGATGGTCAGGAACGAAGGGGACAAACCAGTTGGCAAGTTCATTGAAGAAGGGAAATCTCTTGAACATGGAAAAAGAAGCCAGGAAAACATCGGCTCCTTCGGTTTGCATGCGGGCCATTTCTTCCATTTTTTCCACCAATCCGGGCGAGTCACCGAAGAGGGCGCTCCATTCGGGATTCCTGTCGTCGGAGGACTCCTTCTCCATCAGGCTGTCAATGTTGAGTTTATTCCTGATATTGGGTGAAATCCTGATCATCTCCGGGATGATCTCCTCCTGGATCTTTTGCTTGATTTTTTCCGTTTCCCGGCTTCCCAGGAGTTGAAGTAAGATCCGCTCCACATTTCTGTAAAAGGCGGAGTCCTCGTTCATTATTTCAAAACGGGTGCGTATCTGCGGATAGAATTCAATAAACAGGTCATAGTGATAGAGTGCGATGAGGAAACCGGTGAGGCAACGCTGGCTGACCAGCAGGTTATTTCGGTTCTTCCCGTAGAGGTCGAGGTGCAATTCCAGCTTTTCTCTGTCGAAATAACGGAGCAGTCCAAAGGTCAGGGCTGTGACCAGGAGGGATTTGAATTCGGGTCGAAGGGAATCATCATCAAAAGCGGCATTCACAAAATCTCTTTCCTCACTGCCCATCTTATCAATGAACACGATTCGGTAAAACAAGAGGATGAATTTCTGCCAGTATTCCGCAGCTACCGGAACTGTTCTCCTCTCTTCATCCTGCAGTTCTTCCCCGGGATGGTTCGTCTGAAGGGCTGCCAATTCTTCCAGGGAACGTTTTGAATAATCGAAGGACATGAGACCGGCAGACCGTTTTTTCTGATAAAAGAGCGTTCCGGAGTGGGCGGTCAGCCAGTTTTCCCTGATTCTGACGGTGAGTTCCAGGAGGGATCTCACCAGATGGAGAAAGATCTTTTCGCGTTCCGGGTCATTCACCCCATCCAGGGTGTATTTCCGGATATAGAGATAGGTCTCCTCCAGATCATACACCTTATCGGCAAATTCTCCCTGCCGGGTTTCTGCAACCAGTTTTCCCAACAGCGAAAAAGCCTGTTTCAGTTTTTTTGTCAAAAGATGCTGATAAATTCCGGAGCACAAGCTATTCAGTTCACTTTCAGTCATACAGGTATTCCAAGAGCTTTATACAAAGGTAACTTTAATGGCTGAAAAATGAACGACAGATGAAAAAATCGTTGAAAAACCGGTTTTACCTGCGGCAACTGTCAAGCTCGTTGATTTTGGCGATGACGAAGGCTTAGGCAGCAGTTCATCCGGCCCAGTTTTCCGTTTTGCCCGTCCTGACTGAAATTTCTACGACAATGACCTCTTTGTTGAACTGGATGAATCCGAATTCCGGAACAAAACTGCCGGCCATGATTTCAGGCTGACTTTTAAGCGCTTCTGAAGAAATTTCGCACATAAGGGAGCAGCTCTTCCGGGTCATCAGCCAGATGATCGGGATTGAGAGAAGCAAGAATATCCCTGCTGTTCAGTCCCCAACTCACCGCAATAACAGAAATTCCGGCTTTTTTGCAGGCTTCGATATCACGGGTCTCATCCCCCACATACACGACACTGTCTCTGGCGATGTTCTCCCGCTCAAGCATCCTCCTGATCACCATTTCCTTGCCGAAAAAATTGTTCCCGCTGTAAACGAAATCAATGATGCCCGACAGGGAATGGTGCTGAAGAAAGTGAATGACGTTTTTTCTGGAATTGGAAGTCAATATTCCCAGTCTGAACCCGGCATTACCGATTTCCTTCAGGGAATCGCCCATTCCCCTGATCATTCCGGCTCCGGCGATATGGAGGCTCATCTCCTTTCGCATACGAAGGAGCAGGGACAGCAACCTGAGGCGGGATAATCCGTATGATTTCATAACGTCCTGCAGTTTGCGTGAGCGCAACAATTCCAACTCTTGCCTGCTGACCTGTTGGACGCTGTATTCGGGGGCAATACGGTTGTAAATGGGAAAAGCGAGTTCCAGGGTATCGGCAATGGTTCCGTCAAAATCGAAGATAACGTATTTCCTGTCAGGTATCATCAGACGCAATTTATGATTCATTCCGGTACCGGGCTGAACCGTATTCCGGGCAGTTCCCGGGCTTGGCCCTCATGGATATCCACAGGGACGAAGGTGAACATCCATTTCCAGGACTTTCCTCCTTGCGGGACTTTCAGAAGCACCTGGTTCCATCCATTTTTCAGGGAGATTTCCGAAGGTTCCCTGAAGGAATAGTTTTCGTCTTCAAAAGGAATTTCATCGCTGGCAGCGGGAACTCCCGGTTTTTTCCATACCGGGGGGCTGACTGGTTCACCGTTCACCCATACTTTTGGGGAGGTATTGTGCCATTCTCCCTGTGCGGGGAAAGGGCCGCCACGTCGCCCCGCCGAGCGGGACCAGTCATGGAAACCGATCCAACAGTCTGCTTTCTGGTCCCGGGGCGACCATATGTTGGTCAGGGCATAGACCGTTCCTTCAGTCTGGTCAAACCAGGAGGGAAATCCGAAGAAATGCCGCACATGAATGGTGCCACCATAATAAGGGCCTGTCCATACATACTCCTTGCCACCCACGATATACCGGTCGACCAGGGAATCCTCAACGGTGAATTTCCGGCTGACCTCCCCGCCATGGTCAAAGGGGCCGATGATTTTCCAGGCGATTTCTGTTTGTTTCACGTACGGGAAAGGCTTTCCGGAGAAATAAAGGTCCCTGTGACGGGTCAGCCGCTCCTCAAATTCCCGGAATTGTCCATAAAGGGAGTCTTCGGGAGCCGGAAGTCTGGCCAGGTAGTTCTCTCCGAAATCGGCCGGTTGTCCTTTCCAGGAAGTCTCGCTATAGGTTACAATTCCCGGATATACAGGATTTTGAATGACGATATCCTGTTCCTTGCCGACGTTGTTGTCATTCCAACAGCAGAGGACCCCTCCCAGGCGGAGGGAGTCGCCGCGGGGGGCTCCGCAGAGCCTGTCGAAGTAAAGCTGACAGATTCCAGCAAGGGGATCCAAATGGTTGAGGTAGTTGAGGCGGGAGTCGAGATAACGGTGGCCGGATTTGGGATGGCCGTTGGAGGACCAGAGCTGGGTAATGGAAGTGCTGTCGTTGCCGACAGGTTGTCCCGGGCGCCATACGACCACCTCCCTGCCGTTCTCCCTGACTCTTGCCATCAGATGGGGAAGCAGGTCAGGCGCCGGACGCTCAAAGTCGTGCCACACTTCATCGGTGCCCAGGTGGATCCAGGGCATCTCTTCCGGAGGAACCAGGTTGCACAATTCATCAATAAGATCCGACAACATAACCTTTACCCGGGGATCCTGCATAGTTTCAATTCCCAGGGCTTTGCGGAAAGCCTCGCAGTGCCCGGGCACATCCAGCTCGGGAACCAGGGTAATGTGACGCTCCCGGCAGTACTTCACCAGTTCAAGGAATTCTTCCTGCGAATAGAATTTCCCGGGCCACCGGCTCATGGAGGCGGAATCCTTCAGTTGGGGATAAATTTTGCTTTCAAGCCGCCAGCCGGGATTGTCGGTCAGGTGGAGGTGGAAAAGGTTGAATTTATAGAAGGCCAGCACATCGATTTGTTCCTTCAGGAAGGGGAGTGACATGTAATTGCGGCCCACATCCTGCATGAATCCCCTGACGGCAAAGGCAGGCCAGTCGGTGATGCGGCATCCGGCGATGGTGGTTTTGCCGTTGTTGCCCGAGGTCAGTTGCCTGAGCGTCTGTTCTCCCCGGAACAATCCGGCGGCGGTAGTTGCCTGAAGAACCACCGAATCACGGGTGACATTCAGAATATACCCTTCCCCCTGATTGTAGGGGACGTCCGGCAAATCCTCCCTGATCCGACGGTATACCCTCCCCTCATTTCCGCCGGATACAAAGTCGTCGCCCGTCCATTCGACGGATTGCGGCATGGGAATCAGCGCCGGAACAGGGCCTTCACCAGAATGACAACCCGCTCCGAAACCCAAAAGGATAAAACCCACTGCCCGGAGGCAATTCCCAAAAGAACAAAATTTCGGCCTTTTCATACAACCAAAATAAACCATTCCCGATATTCCTCCAAACTTCTGAAGAACTCACTTACCTGAAGGCTTAAGGCATGTTCTTTTTCTCCACCGTCCATACCTCCGACTTCGAAAGTCCGCAAGGCTTGCCGGTAAACATTTTCGCCGCTTTGCGATCTTTTTTAAGCTGCCATTTGTACCAATACGTAGCCACCCTGGCGAATTCCCCACCGTGGGGTTGACTGTAAGTGCCGCCGTGTCCGACATCCATATTTGCAACAAACACGGGGACGTGATTGATTCTCCTGTAATCATCCATCCCGTTTTCATAGGCAATGTCCGATTTGCCACCCAGCAGGTACAGTGCCGGAGTGTGTAACTTCTGCAGATGTTCCTTCCCCATCTGCGGCATCCCCGGCATCCTGCCGGTCCGATTTTCAAACAGACCGCTGTTGCATACCACGATGGTCGAAATTCTGGGATCCGTGGCGACCTCAAGGGTTTGCAGACCTCCGCACGACATACCGCTCACCGCAATTTTTTTCGTATCTATCTTCTGGTAATAGGGACTGTTGCTATCCGTGTTTTGCGCGATGGCCCAGTCAATGGCATCGAGCAGTTGTTTCGATTCCGAACGACCTCTTTCCCGTTCCCCATCTTCCCTGGGCATGATGCCTATGGCCACAACGAGAAATCCGTGGGAAGCCACTTCGTTTAAAAAGTTGACATGTTCCCAAGGGGAATTGATACAGGCTCCATTGCCCCAGGCAATCACCGGCAACTTGTTCTTCCGGCCAAAGGAGGAGAGATCCGCCGGCCTGAAAATGGTGTGGGTTTGCAGCGATGGTTCCGTCATCATGATGGCGCTGTACTTCCCGGTGCCCCCGTCTTCAATAACTCTGAAATTCTTTTCCTGGGCAACAGATGAGCTGATTAAAAAACCTGAGATAATCAACAATAGAATAGTTTTTTTCATGCCTGATCGTATTTTATGATGTATGATATGAATCATCTCAAAAAAAGATATTTCAACGGTTTTTATGAGGCCCTGTAAGCGCTCAGGATCTGGACAAGGTTTCTAGCAGTTTTTTACCCTTTGCCAGCAATTCTTCCAAATCACCAGGTTTTCGGGTTACATCGAAGTTACTTATCATTTCGTTCAGTTGAAGCAGTTTCTCCTGTGCTTCCGGGGAAGAATCAACCTGCAGGGTTTCACGCAATGTTCTTATCTTTTCGGCATCCTGAATTCCTTCAATGAGCCTTTCGAAGCGGATGGAACTACGGCCGCCAGGATATACGATATAGGTATCGCCGGCAGGCCAGGTGCGGAACCGGGAATCGAGCAGCGGCTCTTTCACCCAATTGTTGTACGCCCAGCGCAAAAAGCCGTCAAAGCCGGCAGCCATGGTGTACCATCCGATAAACGCCGCTTCGGCAGGGGCCGAGAAGGTAAACACGTTCGGAAATTCATGGGCACAACAGACATACCATGTGGTCACATATCCTTTCTGAGAACGATACACCCTGTCTTCGGCATCCACCGAGGCACCGTGAGCCACACACAAATCGGTCAGCACATCGGGAAAGAGTTTGTAGCTCTTGTGGTTATCAGCCAGCGCCACACCCAGGGTGGGTGCCACTTCGCCGAGTAACTTCAGCATGGCCTGCATTTCGGCAGGGGCCCGCTCATCCATGGCGATCCGGGTAATCTCCTTCCATCCTTTCTGCTCGAGATGGCTGATAAAATCGTTCAGAAAGGGTTTCCACAAATCGGCATATTCCTGGGTTCCGGGAGCGGCGGATACTTTTATTTCCTTGTTCTGTTGTTCGTCATAATAAAACAGAAAATTCCCCCAGGGGACCATCGAATAGCAATTGATCTGTCCACGGATACCCAGATCCATCATAAACTCCACCCACCGGTCAAAAACTGTGTAATCGTATACCCAGGTGGAATCGCTTTTCCTGGTCCACCCGATCATGGAATCATAGGGATCTTCCGTCTGGCTGTTCCAGGGATCCTTATTGAGGGTAGCTGTGATCACCTTTTGCCCGGCATCGGCAAGCATCTTCATGACGGGGTACAACGCCTTCCAATGGGCCTCTGACCAAGGTTCCACCCCTTCGACACGCGCCACAGCATATGGATTCTGCCACAAGTCAAGATGGAATTTCCATTCTGCAGGCGATGGAAGCACCTGCGGAAGCACCTCAAGTGTAAGGGTAAAATCCCGGCTCTTCTCTCCCCTTGCCAGCAGTTGCAAAGTAGAGGTGTATACACCTTCAGCTGCATCAGCGGCCACATCGATGGTTATCCATACCGGACAGGCTGTAATGGGTGCCATATCAAAACAGGAAATATCATCAAGCAGGTCGGCACTCAGAGAGCTGGCGTAGTCTTTTGGATCCCGTTTGCTGCACCCGTCGGCGAATTCATCGGTAATGACATATCGTACGAACCATGCCTGAGCCGATTGTGCCGGAATGATTTTCCCGTCGGAAGAAACAAAATCGGAAAAGCGGAAGCGTACCTGCCTCACACTATCCTTACTCCAAAGGACCAATTGAGCCGAAACACGCTCGCCCTTCCAGGCAGACCCACTCCATGCCTCATTTCCTTCAACGTCCGGAATCTCATGCTTCTCATAGCGGTGGTCGATACTTCCAAAGGAGGCGTGCAGTCCGCCGTCTACGGTATTCCAGTCGGAAATGACCGTAACGGGGATATTGGCTTCGGCATAGGTTTGACAACCGTCAGGCTTCTGCCCGGAGGATGTGCATCCGGCTATCCACAGGACAACCAGGACAAAAGGAAAAAATTTGATCATATATTCATGTTTTACAGAGTTAGGAAAAGCTGAAAAGCTCAAGTGACCAGTCATAGGATTCGCCCCATGTTTCAGTGATTACGGACTATCCTCAAAACCGGCAACACGGACAAAGTTAATAATATAAAGTTTCGGCCGGCAGTTCCCTTGCCATCAAAAGTGCAATTGAGATCAGTATATTTCTGTCTTGTAAGTTGTAGCTATTCTTTGATGATTTTGCTGTATTCAGTAAAATCGATATTTCCCAATCTAACCAGATACAACCCTGAAGCCAGGTTTCCTGTCTGAACCGTGGTTTTCCCTGATACAGTCCCCTGAATGACAACCTGCCCGCAGGCATTCAGCAATTCGAAGTCTTTACTGTTTCCGTTTGTTTCAATGATCAATTCCTGAGAGAAGGGATTAGGATAAATTCTGTAAGCCGTTTCGACATTCCGGTCATGAATTCCGCTGATGCCTTCCCAATTGGCCAGTCTTGTCCAGAGGTGCCATGCAGCAAATCCTTTGAGATTCCCGTTCAGTGACTGGCTGTGTGCAGTGGAGCAGGCATACCATTCCACATCGACCTTGTGTGAATTCTGCCATTCGACAGCCCAGTTTTTATCCCGTGAACCATTTCCATCGGAATCATAATCACAGTTATCATTCGCCATTAACAACATATAATTTACCTGGCCGTCAGGATCATAGCTTTCAATATCGGCAAAATCATAGAGGATTTTTTTATTGGTCCAACAATAGTTGCGGATTTGTTCATTCCTGATATGAAGATTCCCGCCTGCACCAGTCCCGTCGAGATGTCCTGTCATATAGACGAATTTAATTCCCGGGTAATCTTTTTCCAGCTGCGACATTGGTGCAAGGTAATTGGTGATCAAGGACGCTTCAGTTTGAGATGAAACCTGACCGCACCATGACCAAACGATGACGTTAACATCGGCATGGGCCCCTGTACCACGGCCGGTAGCCTGGTTCGGGGCGCCAAGATAAGTGCGGGTATTGTTCACCCAATCGGGATAGTATCCAACATCCCCTGCCATTGCCTGATCGTGCAGATCCAGTGCATCTCCTGAACCTCCGTTGTTGAAACTGAAAACATTCATGGGCAGTCTTAACCCGGATCCTCCTGCATTTGCATAAGGAATTAATCCGGTCATACCGCTGACCAGTTGACTCCCGTGCGAGGTATGACCATACGCGATATGAAGGTCGGCTTTTGCTGCCAGGATAGCTTCCAGAGGAATGGCGGAAATTTCAGTGCAGTGATGGTCGATGATGATCTGTGCATTCACCATGCAAATTGTATTAAAGTTCAGCAATATAAATAGAAACTGTTTTTTCATAGCCCGGGCAGATAATTTGGTCCCTAAATCCGTGAATTATTTGATCTGCATAAAATTAAGACATGATATCATAGGT
>Ga0208940_1000926_pt1 | contig 33076 bp, 28 predicted proteins | sample AD_JPNNA6_MetaG_FD_184445 | JGI IMG/M metagenome (GOLD analysis project Ga0208940, IMG submission 184445) | Active sludge microbial communities of municipal wastewater-treating anaerobic digesters from Japan - AD_JPNNA6_MetaG (SPAdes) (version 2) | ecosystem: Engineered > Bioreactor > Anaerobic... | reverse complement strand
GGAAGTACAAAACAAAATCCACAGCCCGTCAATTTAGACCCGGCATGCTTTCATGGAACTACTGGGTTGGCAGTGGATATATTTTACCGGCAACCCCTGATGGCAGGAAGAAAGGACAGTTTTTGTCAAATGCAATCTGTCCTGTCAATGGAACCGATATAAATGGACCAACTGCCAATGCAAACTCCGTTGGCAAGGTGCTCGGAGGCAAGGACCATCCCGGTGACTTTATGGATTACGTTAACCTTCTTCCCAACGGTGCAAGCCATACCATTACCTTTAATCCATCTATTTTAAAGGATCCCGAACATCGTGAAAAGTTTAAAGCGTTTTTACGCGGGTATGCTGTCAATGGCGGTACTGCACTACAGATCAATATGCTCGATCCTGCCATGCTTAAAGACGCACAGAAACATCCGCAGGACTATCGCCACCTGCTTGTGCGTGTTACCGGCTACAATGCCTACTTTACATCAATAGGGAAAGAGCTCCAGGATGAGGTCATTGCACGTGTATCACACAATAAATTTTAGAGAACAGGTATGACCGCCATTACAGGGATAGTTCTGGAAATACAACGTATGTCAACCGAAGATGGCCCGGGAATACGTACCACCGTATTCATGAAAGGCTGTCCTCTGAAATGCATATGGTGCCACAATCCTGAAAGCATACATGTAAAACCACAGGTGCAGTGGATTGGCTCGCGTTGCATTGGATGTAAGCTTTGTGTAACCACCTGCCCCAATGGTGCTCTGAGCTTTGACAATGGCATTACCATTGACCGCACCCGATGCAAGGGCTGCGGAACGTGCACTGAGGTTTGTCCATCCACTGCTATGGAACTTCTGGGCAAACGCTGGGAGGTTAACAGTCTGGTGCACGAGCTTTTAAAAGATAAGGCATATTTTTTAACCTCTGGCGGAGGCATTACCATTTCAGGCGGTGAAAGCACACTACAGGCCAGATTTGTCCAGCAAGTACTTATTCAACTAAAGCACCATGGTATTCATACCGCCATTGACACCTGTGGTATATGCAACCAGCATGCTCTTGATATGCTTCTTCCCTACGTTGATTGCGTGCTCTATGATCTTAAAGAAATGGACCCACAAAAACACATTGCATTTACCGGTAAATCCAATGATGGCATACTTAAAAATTTGCGCTACATCATTGATTATATGAACAACCACCTGTATCCACGTGAGGTATGGATACGAACACCACTGATACCCGGTAAAACTGCTTATGACGAAAATATTGTGGCGATAGCTCATTATATCAACTTGCTGCACTCAAAGGCTATAACCCGCTGGGATTTATGCGCATTCAATAACCTGTGTAAGGATAAATATACGCGCCTTGGAATATCGTGGGAATTGGAAAACGCACCCCTGTTAACAAAAGAAGAACTTATGCATTTTGAAGCTGTTGCACGGGAGAATGTATATAATCCTGCACTTGTGAAGACAAGCGGCTCAACACGCATTGAAGAGGATGAAGTACCGGTTGCAAAACCAAAAAAGAAATTGGGATGCTAATGAATACTATTTAAAAGGAGTTAATGGTAACCAGAGTTTTATACGTTCAAAGCATTTGAAATTTTGATAGCAAGGTCATCCTGAACTTGATGCATGATTCAAAAATTTAAAAGATTCTGGATCGGGGCCAGAATGACGAAGGTGAAATTTAATTATTACAGGAGAACTCACATGAAAACACGAAAAGCATTTACCAGCGATGAAATTGATACATTAAAGCCAAATGAAAAGATAGCACTTGTTGCTACAATAAATTATGAAGGATTACCGCATGTTACCTTGTTAACATCACTGCTTGCACTGGATGATACTCACATGGCTCTGGGTGAATTTTCAAAGGGGATGAGCAAGGAATTTATAAAAAAAAATCCGGCTATGGGCTTTTGTATACTCACCATGGCAATGGACATGTGGCGCGGCAGGGCACTCTATACTCACAGCGCTCAAGAAGGCGCTGCATATGAAATGTTTAATGAATTTCCAATGTTTCGCTATAATACCTACTTTGGCATTAACACGGTTCACTTTTTTGATTTAGTACAGGCTAATGAAAAGGAAAGGCTTCCCCTGGCAACTATCGCATTAGCATATATAAAAACAGCCATTGCACGGTTGTCCGCAAAACAGCATAAAGAAGAACAACCGCTTGATACATTGTGCATGAAACTATTTAACCGTATGGATGCGCTTAAATTTGCCGCATGGATTGATGACGATGGCTTTCCAACCATAGTACCGCTATTACAGGCAAAAGCCAGTGACCCCTCGACGATAGTGTTTTCCCCCGGTGCTTACAGCAATGAGTTGCTCAAGCTTACCAGTGGCACACCGCTTGCCGTGTATGCGCTTACCCTTAAAATGGAAAATATCCTGACACGAGGAGTGTTCAAGGGCTTTCAACGTCATGCGGGGATATTAACCGGGATGCTTGACATACACTATGTGTACAACTCCATGCCGCCAGTGCACGGGCAGATTTACCCCAAAATACCGCTTACACCGGTGAAGGAATTTTGATGCGGTATTTTCTAATTTATTCTGAAGGGATTTAATTCATCTTTCACACATCCTTTAAAATCACGGGTATTTCCTGTAATAAAGTAAGAGTGCGCTCTACTACCGTTGTAGCTATGACCATATCAGATTAAGTACATGCTATTCCTTTCTTAATAAAATTGGACTCGTAATATACCTACATTTTTGATGATAGATGAAGTAACAGGAAGTATTTCAGTATGCTCAGATAAAAAGTATTCTATGCATTTTTATTACATGAATAATGATATTATAAGTCTAATTATTATCTTAAAAACAATTTCTTGTATTCAAGTCACAAGGGCAACCCTTTTTGAAAAAGAAGGGTTGACTGCCAATAAGTTTACTCTTCTTTTGATAGTTAACACAACAAATAAAAGAGGAGATACAAATGGCTTATCAGCAGTTAACCCTTGAAGAGAGAAGCATGATATATGGATTTTGTAAAGCAGGATTTTCAAATAATCAGATAGCACAAGAGCTTGGGAGGCACAAATCGACTATAGGCAGAGAGCTCAAACGGAATAAAGGGATGAAGGGATACCGTCCAAAACAAGCCAATGAGATTGCAAAGGAAAGGAAACAAACTGCTACCAAGGCAATCAAATGGACCCCTGAATGTGAGCATATAATGGTAACATTATTACAAGAAAACTGGAGTCCTGAGCAAATATCTAATCGACTGAAACTTAAAAAGGATGGGAATATATGTATAAGTCATCAGAGGATTTATCAGTTTATAGGTGAAGACAAAGCTAGTGGAGGCACATTATACACACATTTGCGTCAGGGTAATAAAAAGAGGCGTAAAAAGTATGGTAAAAGCACATCAAAACGGGGTCAAATTACAAATCGGGTATCAATACATGATAGACCGGCACATATTGACAAGCGTTTGGAGTGTGGACACTGGGAAGGAGATACAATTATTGGTAAAAATCATAAAGGAGCAATGATAACCCTTGTTGAGCGAAAATATGGTTTTAGTATAATCGAAAAAGTTGAATCAAAGAATTCTGAGCATGTGGCAGCAAAAATAATAGAGGCTATGTCAAAATATAAAGACAAGGTCAAGACGTTAACATTTGATAATGGGTTGGAATTTGCAGAGCATGAAGCAATAGCAAAAGCTTTGGATTGTACCATATATTTTGCCCAACCATATAGTTCATGGCAAAGAGGAACAAATGAAAATACAAACGGGTTAATCCGTCAGTATTTTCCAAAAGGATCTGACTTTGATACATATTCCACAACTGATGTTATGTATGCCATGGAGAGTTTAAACAGTAGACCACGAAAAAGATTGGGGTTTTTTACTCCTGATGAATTATTTTTTACAGAAAAGGGTTGCACTTAATTGTTGAATCTAATTAGTTTTATGAAATAGCATTACAATAAAATATAAAAAGAATTGTATTGTTAGTGCAATATACTTTTTTAAAGCAACAGATATTTTACTCTTCATAAAAGGCAACAATATTGCCAATGTGGCTTATTTTATTATAATACAGTTAATAAATTTATATTTTTTTATATGCTTATAATAATTTTCTTGACATAATTTAAACCATTTATTTACTCTTATGCTTGAGCAGTACGTTAGCGTTTTGGAAGGAAAGTATAAATTCATCCGTATCAAGAAAATCATATATTAATCTACCATGGATATAACAAACGGCAATAATTTGGTCAAAATCATGAGATGCTGTTTTTATACATACTATAAATAAATATATAGGAGGCAGTCTATGCGGAATAGTACTTTGGCATTAGTTTTTATGCTTTGCTTTTTTATTGGGTGTGCTACAATATTTAGCTCTAAAAATAAAACAATATCAATTATATCTAAACCAGAGGGAGCTGATGTTTCTGTATATTCATCACAGGGTAATAAAATATATGAAGATAAAACACCCTGTTCTATTACCATGAAAAAAGAACAACTATTAGATGCGAAGGTTGTAATCAAAAAGCCCGGATATAAACCAGGTGAAGTCAACCTTGGCAGGTCAATTGAATCATGGGGATTGGCAAATGCTTGTTGTCTGATTCCCGGTATTATTATTGGAGGTGGTATTGATCTATTTACTGGATACTTGCTAAAACCAGAAATTACCGAAATAAATATTATTTTAGAAAAAGAAGATAATAAAACAGAAAGTAAACAGGGTAATAACAATACCCATTATGAAAAAATTGAATACCGTATTTCCATACTGAATGATCATGATACTGTTAATATTGATATAAATGAAATGTAATGGGATATATTAAAGTAAATTTGTTCTATTGTACTATGTTTAATGTAAAATTTTTCTTGACAGCTTTTTATTTTTATGTATCAATAAAGCAATGCAAAAAATTCCCCTATATAACTAAACTCTTGATGGAGGTTTTTATGAAAAAAGGTTTATCAATACTTGTTCTTTTTATATTGGCAGCCGCAACAAGCATAGCTGAAGCAGGTGTAGTACGAAACAATGCAGGTTGTGGTGTTGGAACAATGATTTTTGGCGATAAGGACGGATTGTTGTTTGAAATTTTGGCAACTACTACTAATGGAATTTGCGGCAATCAGACATTTGGTATGACTTCAGGTACACTGGGTTGTGCTCCCATGAAAGGGATTGTTTCCAATGAAAAAATCAACCTTTATGTTGCTGACAACATGGACAACCTTGCAAAAGACATTGCCAAAGGCAATGGAGAGTATCTGGAAACATTAGCTCTTCTTATGAATGTTCCCGAAAGTGAAAAACAGGTAATTTTCACAAAATTGCAGACTAATTTTAACAAAATTTACACTTCTAGTGATGTAACTTCGACCGAGGTTGTTAAAAACATTGAAGTAGTATTGCAGAATAGCTAAAAAATTATATTTAAAAATTAGGGGAATATTGTCATTGCTTCCATACATAAGGCACGATTTAAAAAAAGCTATCGTGCCTTTTTTCATTTTTATACTATGCTGCTATTTTTTATTGTATACCAATTCCATTTTTGCACAACAATATCAAAGCACAACAGATGATCAAAAAACAGATATAATATCACAAGAGCTTTTTGCTAACATTAACGTTCAACAACTTATAACGCTGGCAAATTCCAGAAAATTATCACAATCTAAAAACTGGTGGGCGCTGCTTCATTATAAAAAAAATATATCAGGCACTAAAAGCCTTGTTGATGATCCTAAATTTTTTTTAGCTCTTGATGGAAAATATAATCCCGAAAGTGAGCTGGAAGCTACAATACGCTATTTATATTCGTATAATGACAAAGAAAACCCTGTGTGCCGTTTTATGGCACGGTATGCATGGTTAAAAAAAGAATTAGGAGTTACCAGCCCGTATGAAACATACTGTGAAAAATTGCAGGAGATTATCTCTTTTAAAGATGATATGTTTGTTCATCTTATTTTTCCCACCGGTTATATCAATAGCCCTGCTTCAATGTTTGGCCATACATTGTTAACAGTGCAATCGCAATACAACCCCGGATTGCTATCCTCAGCAGTAAATTATGCAGCAAATACAAATGAAACATTTGGACCTTCATTTGCATTCAAAGGGATCTTTGGATTATACAGGGGATACTTTTCTATACAACCATATTATTCAAAGGTACAGGAATATAGTGACCTTGAAAGCAGAGATATATGGGAATATAAGCTTAATCTGAATCAGGATGAAGTGCGAATGATGCTATTCCATATATGGGAGCTTGATAACATATATTCGGATTATTATTTTTTTGATGAAAATTGTTCATACAACCTGCTCTATTTGCTTGAAGTGACACGCCCTGATACGCATCTTACTGATAACTTTTTTTTCTGGGTTATACCTATCGATACACTAAGGAAAGTAAGCAATGCCGGCTTTATTGAAAACAAAGCATTCAGGCCTTCACGTACAACCTTGATACAATATATGGTTGGTCATCTCAATAAACAACAACTCAATGCAATTAAATCCATTGCAAAAGGGAATAACCCACTTGATGTAATCAGTCACTATTCATTTAATGATTTAGAAAAAGTGCAGGTGCTTGATTGTGCATCTGAATATATCCAGTATTGTTACGCAGATAAACAATACCCTCAAAAAGAGTATCAAACTATATTTATTAATGTATTGAAATTGCGAAGCACCATACCCAATACCATTACGTATTCACCGCCAGTTCCTCCGCCTCCTGAAGATGGTCATTACTCCAGCCGAATGAGCATACAGATGGGAAGCTTTGAAAATGACACCTTTTCCGAACTATCGTATCGTCCTGCATACCATGATTTATGTGATGACACATCTGGATTTGTATCTGGTTCTCAGATCATTTTTGGCGAGATAGCAGCACGGTATTATTGGGATACACAAAAAATACAGTTTCAGCGATTTGACATTATTGACATTGAATCAATTGCACCAATAAATTCACTTATAAAACCATTGAGCTGGAAAATTATAACTGGTTTTGAACGGTTACCCTTTGAGAATAATAATGAGCTTCTGGTGTATCAGCTTAATACTGGTGGCGGCTATGCTTTTTCTTTAACTCAATGGTTACAATTATATGGGATGGCAGAATTTTCAGGGCTTTTAAATAACGATTTTAAAAACAATATTGAAATTGCTCCAGGTGCTTCTATAGGTTTATTATTGCAACCATTCAATAAAATGCGATTGCGCTTCCATGTCAGTGATTACTATTATATATTTGGAGAATCGTTTAATTATGTTGCCATTAAAACAATAGTACAGTACAATATTAATCAGCGGTTTAGTTTTCGATTTGACGTTAACTATTGGCATCATGAACAATGGTTTAATCAATTTTCAGGATCATTTATCTACTATTTCTGGTGAAACATGCCATGAACTATCGCATATACATTATTCTTTTTTTTAGTATATTTTATTGCTCCTGCCTTAATAAGGTTATTTATTATCCCGATAACAGAGTTGCTATACGTGGCAATATTCCTTTCCCCATCGAAGATGTCCACATTAAGGTCAATGATGAAGTAACGCTGCATGGCTGGTTTGTTTTCAATAATGATGCCGAGTTTACTCTTATATACTTTCATGGCAACGCCGGCAATATTACCAACAGAGTTGAAAAGATAAACATATTGTACAAAATCCCGCTTTCTGTTTTTATCATTGACTATCGTGGATTTGGAGAAAGTAGCGGGAAACCCTCTGAGGATGGACTTTATGCTGACGCATTGGCTTCTTATGATTTTGTAATCAATAATAAACAACTATCGCCAGATAGTATCATTATTTATGGCGAGTCATTAGGAGGAGCAGTTGCGGCATATTGTGCAACAAAAAGAAATGCAGCAGGTGTTATCCTTGATTCAGCCTTTACTGACATCTATTCAATGGTAAAACATCACAGTGCATGCTTCATGTATATCTTCTTTTCAGAAAAATATCCGACCATAGATTATATGCAATCAATACGCTACCCGGTGTTGATACTGCATAGTAAAGATGACGAGGTTGCCCCCTTTGCAATGGGACAGGCTCTGTACAATGCAAGCTTATCAAAGCAAAAGCAATTTGTACCATTGCATGGCTCACATAATGCTAATTTTATAGTGGATAAAGCAACCTACGTTAATAGCATACAATCATTTATACAATCATTGAAAATCGCAAGCAAGGAGCATGGACAATGAAAAAATGGATTGCTTTTACTATGTTATTGATTTTACTATCTGTTACCGGTACCTATTCAGAGGATTGCAATGGTATATCACCTGCAGCATTACGTCTTCTTGCTGAAAGTACTATTGATCCATGTTCTATCTGCCAAAAAAAATTACAAAGGCAGGCGTATGCGATAGTAGCCAGAGAATTATTTCCCGGAAAAAAGCTAACATTTGCCAGTACCTGTCCACTGGCAAAAACTAACGATTGTCAGGATAATGAGCTAATCATGCAAAACAGTGGATATCCGGAGAAAGTAGTGATAAAAGGAAAAGAAGCAGCAATGCCAGAGGTTTTCTATAAATTTTTTTCACAAGACAAGCATATAGCAGGAATAGCCCCGGATGATTATACCAGCAATTCCATACAAACTATGTACAAAACATTAAAGATAAATTCACCTGTTGAAGCCCAGCTGGAAATAATTTCCTACAACTATAGCGACTGCCCATCTGCATTATATTTACATGATAGGAATGCACTCATCATTTTTTGCAAGATACTTTCTATGAAACAACGACAATAATATTACTCTATTGCTTCTGCTAATAATGAGATGGGGTGTACTACTTTATATTTTGTATTCATCTCTATCTGCCACTTGCATGTTTCACAATCGGTAACTACAAAATCCGGTTTGGCTTCTTCAATAATCCTGAATAACTCATTCCCCACTGATTGTGAAATTCCATAATATTCATTTTTAAAACCATAAGTGCCTGATATGCCACAACATTCTGAATGCAATATTTTTACTGTAAGGGCAGGAATCTTACGTAATAGCTCAATGGTAAAGGCTGCACTGCCCATACGTTCAAGGTGACACGGGGAATGGTAGGCAACAGTATACGAAAGTGGTTGTAAGCTTAAAATATTGCCCTTTTCAAATTCTTCAAGTATAAATTGTGTTATATAAGCAATAGTATTGAGTATAGGGCTATTATCAAGCTCTAATAGATTGGGATACTCATGCTTTAACGCTAATGTACAGCTTGATGATGCTGAAACAATCTTTGTTTTTTCATCCGACAGGGCACTGGAAAGCACCTTGATATTATGCCTTCCATGAGATTGCGCTTTTTTAATATAACCGTTAGCAATCAATGGCACTCCGCAGCATTTTTCCTTTGTAAGGATAACACCTTTACCCAGTGCATTCAATACTTTTACCACATCTTTGCCTAATTGAGGATAGTTATAATTGACATAGCATCCATGGAAATATACCACTTTATCTGCATAAGTACTTTGCTGCTTCCTTACAGCTTTAAACCATCGTGTAAATGTGCCCGAAGCATAGTTGGGGAATGTTCGCCCTGATGGTATTTTAAATATGACATCAAGGAAATATTTTACTATACCTAAATGAGTAAAAAAATTGACAATAACGCTAAACAAAGTTCCAAAAGTTCCCATTAAATCAGTACGGCTCAGTAAAAAATCACGTATTCTTAATTCTTTCTTTGAATATCGCCATTTAGCAGTCTGAATTATATCTGCAATCTTTACATCCGAAGGGCATGCAATCTCGCAACGTTTGCAATTAGAACAATATTTTAACGAAATATCCAGCAGTTCAGGATTTTTGATGCGCAACCGTTCGGTATCAGGGCCCGACTGTTTTGGTCCGGGATACAGATGAGTAACACGCGCAACCGGGCAGTAGATTGTGCAAACAGTACATTTTATGCAATGGTCAAAACTAATATTTTCCAGTTTAATCATTGGTTAACTCATATGTTTTAATAAATTAACGATTTGCCCTGCAGCTTTATATCCCGTACTTATAGCAACACCACTTCCGCATCCTTCTTTAATGGGATTGTAATGTGCCATTATAGCGCCACTGCAATACAGGTTTTGAATAATATTGTTGTTGCTGTCATACGGGTGTAAACTTTCATCGGTTAGCACACCATACTGTAAAAAACCATGCGAATCAGAGTGGAAGAAATTCTGATTATACCATTTATTGCGTTCAGGTTCATGATGAAGTTTTAGCTTAAAGATGGGTTCATACATATTGTTAAATTCGCTCACCAGCCCGCCACTAAAAAAACTCCCTGTTGATAAAATATAACATTGTGCTTCCATAGGATTTTCCGGATGACTATTGGTGTAGATAGCATTGACAACATCATCGGTAATATCTGCACGTACTACTTTATCACCGGCAATGTAAACGCCGCCTAACTCTGCAAAACGCGATTTCAATGCATTGTCAATACGCATACCAAGAATGGAGGGAGGCAGTGTTGGTACTTCATACACCAGCAATCGGGTTCTGCTTTGTAATTTGTTATGAATTTGATTAAAGTTGGTTATACCCATAACGGCTGGCATTACCACAAAATCAGCATCATCAGCAGCCAATCGAATTACGTCTGCAATTTTTTCAATATTATCTTCTTTCTCAAAAATTCGTGCTATGTCTACCGATCTAAATTCATGAGGATGTTTCCCGTCATCCTGAAGCTGCGGCATTTCTATCTGTTTAGCTACAATGTCACAATTAGCAAACAATGCATGTTTTGAAAGTTGTGCTGCTGCCAGTTGAGGGTGGAAATCTCTATACCCTTCAAAATTAATAATAACAATTTTTTTCATGGCTTTAAATCTACTATAAACTTCCTCATTGAAAACGCTGCGCTGTGAAAAATAAGTTGGCTTTAATGTACCAAGCGTTGTCACATGAAAATGATTAAGATTTCCATTGTCAAAAAGGAACAGCCCCTGCAGTTCACATTCCTGTTTAAAAAAAAGCAATGCCTCAATAATCAAGGGCTTGCCACATTTTGTATACGGATGCTGGGCGATAGTTCCTGTTAATTGGTCTATTGCTTCAAATGGTTTGTACACCACGGTATTGTCTCTGTATCCCAGAAGATCAATTGACCCTGATGAAAAATGCAATGCACTCATCCCCGATGAGATAATAGCCGTATGCAATCCTTCTTTTGCACATCTGATACCTGCAGTTAATCCTGCTACACCAGCGCCAATAATGATACAATCATATCTCATGTATTATTATCCTCAACAAGTCCTAATCCAAATAGTCCCTGATAAATCCAGTAGGTAAATTCAAATTCTCTGAGCCCATCGCCCCACAGTACCGGTTTTACTCCCTTAAACCTTTCCTCAAGAAAATCACGTAAAAGTTTTGTTGATTCGTCAGGTGTAAAGTCTCCAAACTCGGTAAAAAGACCTGCGGCGCGGTATGCACATAGCTCACCCTGACAGGGACCCATGCCAATGCGAGTTCTTCGCCTCAAATCTACAATATCATTCACCTTGAGGTTTTTTATAGCATACTCAACCTCGCCAAGGGTAACCATCTCACATTCACATAGTAAACCATAATTGCGTTTTTTTAAACTCAATATATTGTGAACGCGCTCACCATGACGGTAATGAGTAGACCCAACAACAGAGTTAGGAATACCCGAAAAGTATTTTATCTTTTTAGTATACCCTACCCTTTTTTCAGAGCCAGGAAGCGGTATCTTATGGGTAAGGCATCGCTTACTATTGCCTAATTTTTTTGCAATCAGATCAGTTGTCATTTCAGCCATAAGCCTGTATGTCATAAGCTTTCCACCAGCTATGGTAATAAGCCCCTGCACATTATCGCGCTCTTTATGATCAATTAACACTACGCCACGGCTTATATCCCTCCCATCCATCTCGCCTGACACTGCAATGAGCGGCCGCACACCACAATAGGCTCTCAGCACCCTTGCCCTGGAAACATTGGGGATAAGCTTCTCGCCATCGGACAGCAAAACATCAATCTCATCATCATCAACAACAAGCTCATCAATTGTGTCGTAGGGAATCTTTCTTGAAGTGGTTCCAATAAGCGATACGGTATCGCCAGGTACAATGATATCGCCATCAGAAGGGACACGACATCGATTAACTACAACATTATTTATGCGATAGTCAATAATAACCATTGAACCCTTAGAAGGAAACATCTTAAGCTCAATGCCGGCTGTTTTGCAAATATGCTGTCCCCATACCCCCGAGGCATTAACAATAATTGGAGCATATATCTCCAGATACTCACCGGCTGTTTTATCATAACACTGAACACCAATAACCTGATTTTGCTTCAGCATGATGCGTTCAACTTCAGTATGAGTACAAACTTTTGACCCTCGTTCAATGGAATCAAGAATATTTGCCGACGTTAAACGAAATGGATCAATGGTACCGTCAGGTACCCATACAGCAGACAGTATGTTTGGATTGCAATTGGGTTCTATTGATAATGCTTTTTTAACGCTTATTTCTTTTGCATCTATACCAGCAAACTTACAGGCTTCTAAAAGACGGTTATGGTAGTTGGGGTCATCTTCTGGCAGGGTTATAAATAAACCACCGGTAGGTTCAATACAATGCCATGCAATCTTTTTTAAAATGCGGTTTTCTTTGATACATTCTGTTGCTGATTCTAAATCCCTGACAGCATATCGTGCGCCTGAATGCAAAAGTCCATGATTGCGCCCTGTTGTACCCGAAGCAATATCATTTTTTTCTATGAGGATAGCATCAATGCCACGCAGTGTACAGTCACGTAAAACACCACACCCGGTTGCACCTCCACCAATAACTATCACTTCAGCTTCTAATGTTTTCACTCAATCACCTTATTATAGCATTTTACTATGGATTGTTTTTCTTTACCAAAGCCTTAAAAAAGAATTATTGAAGGTAATGCCATACTGAATTTTACGCTGCCGAAGTCCCTGATTAATTATTATACTTCCATTAATATATTATAAAAATATTTTTTAATATTAATGCATAAGAAAAATCATTGTGAATTGATGTATTGATTAACATTTTGCATTTTAAACAATCCTTTAATAAATGTATCAATATATTTATCAGTAAGTACATCTATTTGTGCTTTTGAAAGATTAGGTACATTTAAAATATCATGATAAGCAATCATTATGATACCCCCAATCAATATGGTGGTTGTTAATTGCAAATCAACATCATCCCTTAAAAAGCCAAAATGTTTTGCTAAACGGATATCATGCAGGATATGCTTCCGCAAATTTTTTTCAAATTCGCCTATTAGTTTTTGTATGTGAGGATTAAAACCAAAACCTGTCCTCAGTATAATTGATGTTAGCAACCTGTCATCATTTAAAAACATTAATGAACGTTGTATTCTGTAGTGAAAATAGGATATTGGATTTAATTGTTTCATTTCCTCATGACTAATGTTTACCGCCTTTTTCCACTCCTCAAGTGACCTTATTAAAAGCGATAAAAACAAATCTTCCTTATTACGAAAATACTCATAAATAGTACCTTTACCAATATGTGCTACCTTAATAACATCTTCAACATAGGCTTCGTAGTATCCTTTTTCAGCAAATACCTGTTTAGCGCAATCAAGAATATGCTGCCTGCGCAATTCTGCTTTCATTGCAACCCCTATCTTTTCTTTATATATTTATTCTGTATTGTTTAATATAATGAAAAGTTGTTTTTATTGGTCAATAACTTTTTATCATTTCATTTCATTTAATACTTATAGTGTACAAAGCCATTTTCAAATCCTCAAAGGTAAACGGTTTTTGCAAAAAATATGAATTTTCCACATTAAAAGCAATATCATTGAATGCATCATTAGAATAGCCTGAAATGAAAATTACTTTTAAATTGTGTATAATCCGTCTTAGCTTTTCATATAATTCAACTCCATTCATTTCAGGCATTATCACATCAGTTATTAATATAGCAAAATCTTTATATGCATCTACTGCATTAAGGGCATCAACAGGGTCATTAAAAGCCATAATATCCTGATCTAAAAGTAAAAGCATTCTTTGCAGCATTCCTAATATTGCTGTATCATCCTCAACGACTATAATTTTATTATGTAATACTGTAATTGTTTTTGTATTATTTTCAATGGCAGAAATTTCAGGAATCTCAGGCATCTGTTCAGTATATTTTGGGAAGAAAATATTTACCACAGTCCCCTGCCCATATTCACTATAAACTGTTATATGCCCACTAAACTGTTTCATAATTCCATACACTGTTGAAAGTCCAAGCCCTGTCCCCTTGCCAACCTCTTTAGTAGTAAAAAATGGTTCAAATAATCTTTCAAGGGTATCCTTGTCCATCCCACTGCCATCATCTATACATTGTATCATTGCATAATCACCAGGTTTACATCCCGGATGAGTTGCACAAAATGTATCATCTAAAAATTTATTCTGAGTAACTATCTTTATTGTGCCAGTATCTTTGATAGCATCTCGCGAGTTTGAAGCTAAATTTGTTAGAATCTGAATAAACATCCCCGAGTCAACCCATATATCATATATATCTTCCGCCAATTCAAGTCGCAACTTGATATTTTCTCCAATCATAGCTGCAAGCATCTTTTCACTTGTTTTAATTATTTCATTTGGATTTAGTCTTACAGGATTAACCTTTTGTTGACGGGTAAATGTTAAAAGTTGCTTTACTATATCAGCGCTACGCCTTGCTGCATGAGCTATCTCTTCTATATCGGGATAAATAATATTATCCCTATCTATTTTAAATTTTATTAATGCAGCATATCCTGATATAATGCTTAAAATATTATTAAAATCATGCGCTATACCGCCAACCAGCCTGCCTATCGCTTCTAATTTTTGTGCCTGACGCAACTGCTCTTCCAATTTTTCCTTTTGTTTTTCAGCATCTATTTGTTGTGATAGATCCTCAACAATTGCCAGACCGCCAACAACCGTATCTTCCACAATAAGAGGTGAAGACAAAACACGCACGGGCGTTACTTTATTGGCAGTCACTGATTTATACCAGTCCCTGTATTCGGCTTGTTCACCCTGCAAACAGCGTTTGGTTGCTTTAACAATCTTTTCATCGGGCAGTTTTAGTGTATCAAGCCCTATCAAAGCCTCTCGTGTTGAACCTATAATTGTAATAAAATTATCATTACAAGCTGTTATAACACCATAGGCATCAAATGCATATATACCAACAGGTGCATTCTCAAAAATAAGTCTGAATAGCTCTTCACTCTTCTTTAATGATAACTCGGCCTGCCGCTTTGCTGTAACATCATTAACAATAGAAAAAAGATACTGTTTACCTTTAATTGTGATTGCACTGCTATATACATCAACATCTATGATGTTACCATCCTTCTTTCTATGCTTAAATGTAAAATACACGCGTTTACATGTCCTTGCTTCTTCCATACGTGCTTTTATCTCATCAGGTGGAAGGGTATTAATCTGATGTATATTCATTGATTGCAATTCATCCTTTGTCCATCCATAATACTGGACTGCAATATCATTGGCATCAACTATACGTCCGTCAGCAGGGTCTATAATCAACATCATTGCTTTGCTGTTTTTAAATATGGTTCTATATCGCTCCTCACTTTCTTCAAGTTCAATTGCTATCTGCCGGCGTTGAGTAATATCACTCAAAGAACCAAATAGAGCGCTAATTATGCCATCATCATAGCGAACAGCATGCAGGTGTATATCCACCCATTTAATTGCTTTCGATTTATCATAAATCCTGCATTCAGCAGAAGCAAAATTCTCAATTGTTAAAGTATCAAACAACGAATAATATTGTGAAATATCATCTTCATGGATTGACTCCTCAAACCAGTTGGCATGCATCATTTCATCAGGCGTATACCCTAATACTATCTCCACATTGGGGCTTGCCCAGCTAATGGTATTATCAATCGGATTCATAATGAATGCCACCGATGGGCTTACACTCAATACATCCTGCAGCAAATCAGCACCTGCCTGCAAATGTTGCAGGGCTAATGTCCGTTTTTCCACAGTAGTAAAAACCAGAGCTATTGCTATTAAACCTGATGACAGCACCAGGATGTAGGGTACTCCTATTGTGGTAATGACTGTCAATCCTTTTGGCCATGGTAACAGCAACTGACATGATAGTACCATAACATGCGTGACAACTGCAAATATGATAATCCCCAATAATGGTATTTCAGATGGTTCATTTTTATATATCCTGCGCATTGCTAAACCTGACAATGCCGAAACTATAATGCTGGCAACACCTGCATATACTCCTGCGCCGCCCAGATATATCCTGTAAAAAACAGCAACACCCGATGCAACAAACGAGGCAACACCACCGCCAAACAATCCGGCTAATGCAATAACAACCGAACGACCATCATAGATGATGTCCTCTTCAAAATGAAATGGTGTCATCATAGCTGCAATTGCTGAAAATCCAAACAACAATCCTGACAGTATGCGATAGGTATTGGGATAATTCTTTCGTAAGGTAAGGATTGGGCTCCATATCACACTGAGAGCAACAAGAAGCGTTATATTGTGAATCAATGTTAAAATCATACGTTAAACCTGCTATATGTAGGCATACATGAAACAGAAATGATTTATTATTTAATTATACTATAAAAAAATAAAAAATACAACTATATTTTTATTGTATCAGGTTATGGAGCAAGCAGTAGTTTTTTAAATTATGAAAAATCTTTTTTAAAAGTTCATATCCCTGTAATGCCTGCATATCAGGATACCCTCCTTTGTTGCAACAACATCAATTGATCGTTCACTACCTCTTTTAATAACCACATCTATTTTCTGATTGCCTATTCTTTTTTTTAATGCAACCAAAAATTTAAACTTCTTCTGGGTTAATGAATCAGTATTACCTGGTACAATATATAAATCAATATCTCCCCCACGCATGGTATCGTCTGTTCTACTTCCAAACAGATATATTTCGCCCTCATCAAAAACTTCTATGAAACTCTGTTTTATACATTCAATATCAGACTGCTTTAATCGCATAATACTACACCCACTATACTGTACTCACTATAATTTTCTCATCCTGCAAAGTTGACATAGCATAGCGTATAAGCCCATGCAACTATAGTCAAGTATAATACATCACAACGCAACAGCATACACTTATACTCTTTTTAAAAAACATCATAAACGTATGATTAATAATTCTGCAATGGCAAAAATGGTATTATGGGAATAAACACATTTCATAAGCCTAAACTTGCACGGGGTACTGTCTTTTCTACTGTTCCAAATGGATCGTTAAACTCCTGCTGCTTTTGAAACATAAGTTTATGCTGTCCTCTGTTGTTAAGGTATTTTGCTAATTCAAGGTTGATACTATTTCCAACATCAACATTTTTCTTTGCCAGTAACTGTCGCAAATACCCTTCCGCCTTCGTTGAAAAACCAATAGAGTCGCCCAGTATCCTTCCCGCTTCTTCCGGATTATGAAATCCAATAGAGTTTTCCGCACCCATAAAGATAAGCCTGTATAGCGCTTCCAGGTAATAATCTTTAGCAGTTATATACAGAGGATCATTTTGCAAACCATCCTTAAACTGTGTATGAATTTTTTCAAATAGCTTTGCCACCACCGCTTCATGATATCCTGCTTTCAAAAGCAGAGACAGTGTTCTGTCCTGAATCTCTTTGATCTGTTTTACAAGGCGCTCATTTGACTGCGGATGACACTTTAAGCAGGCAAATAGATCATCCTTCAGCGGGCTCATCAGATTGTGATCTGAAATTTTAAACGATCCAACCCGTTTATACGGCATGTGGCAATCAGCACAGGCAAGTCCGGCGTTGAAATGTACGCTTTGTCGTGTAAAAAATTCAAATTCCGGATGACGAAGAAATCCAACCTTAAAACCGGTGACCTCCTGTTTCCACTCGCCCCAATGAGTATTCTTCTTTATAAGCTTGATGATATTCTCAATTGAAATATTGCCCCACCTGCTGCCGTCATAAGGGTGTTCCAGCCCAATTGATTGCATCGCTTCATTTTTAGGTATATTATAGGTAACATGACACTGAGCGCAAACCAGCATCCGCATCTCCTGCCGTGAAAATTCATCCTTTCCCAATTTTGCAAGTGCTCGCTTAAATATTTCTTTGTTTAACTTCAATGACATCGTTTTATTGTCATGGCAATCAATACAACTGGCTCCAAGATTTTTATGCCTTACCGGTATTTTAGCAATAGCATCAGCCCATGGCATGCTAAAAAATGAATTGCCATACTGCTTAACCAGAGCATCCATGTACGGTGATTTACAATTTAAACATACCCCTCCAGCCTTTACCCGTGAAGAATCAATTTCATCCTGATCAATGCGCATATACCAGTGCCCACGCGGCTCATTATACGCTATACCAAAACCCCACCCTTTAAAGAGCAATGCCATGAATGGATATTCTGAAAGCTTATCATACACAACTTTATCAGTGTCCCATCCTTTTTTATAAAAACTTTTTCCGGTTGGTCTTGGCTCTTTTGTCTTTTGCCATGACTCATATTCTAACGGATAAACCTTGCCCCATTCAGCAGGGTCATACTCATTATCAGGAATAGCTCCAACAAGCACAAGCTTTGGTTCGGTTGGCCCAAGCACTCCAATAAGATACATCACCAATGATACCGCTATCACAATACCTATTGCAGCAATGATGTGCTTTCGCTCAATTTTTTGAATCAACATAGTTAATTTTTCCATGGCTTACCTCTTATGTTCGATAGTTACTAATGAATAATAGAATGATAAAAATAGCGATGGCAATCCCAGCATTGCATGGCACCGTTGTCAATTCTTGATACCATCTCACAGTGGCAGCGAATACAATTAGCCTGAATTGTTTTCTTTGCATGTGATGAAGAATGAATAATTTCCGGATATAATCGTGTATAATACATCACAACATCCTTAACACCATCCAGCCCTTTCCATAACAGATAATTGGCATCATTGTTATGGGGCAGATGACAATCCACACATGTAATCTGTGTATGTTTGCCAATATAAAACCAATCTTCATATTGGGGAATCATCACATGACAGCTTCCACAATACTGTGGCATTGAAGTTTTTTGCATAAATTTTGCAGTACCATAAACAGCACATACTACCATTACAAACAATAAACCAAACACGCTATATAGTTTATATTTCATGGCTATTCCTTAATCATAACCAGCAGCATCTTTGCCTTTTCAATAGCTATAAGTGCATGGGGTACATTAGCAGGCATAATAATAGCCTCCCCGACAGCAACCGTATGTCCCTGCCCCCCAATGGTAATCGTAAACTTTCCGTCCAGCACCATAACAAACGCATCAAAAGGTGCAGTATGCTCACTTAGGCTCTGAGCCTTATCAAAAGCAAAAAGTGTAATAGTACCACCACTATTTTGAATAAGGGTTTTGCTTACAATAGCACTGTTTTGATAGTCAATAAAATTAACAAGAACACATGAATTTTTCAAAGCTTCATCTATCATGGCTACCTCTCCTGAAATAGATTTATGCGCCATTGTCATGCTAAACTCGTTTCAGCATCCCTTTAACACAGCTTTATATCACATTAATATCCCGCACAATCAATCCAGCAATCTCTTTTGCCCCGTTATCTTCTGAATATCAGTAATATTCTGGGTTACCTCCAGACATCCCATATACTCACCATTTTTACGCACTGCATAATAGGTAATATAAATAAGGTTACCATTGAGCGTAATCCAGAATTCTGCTTTGTCACGTGTGCCCTGTTTCATCTCTTCAAGCAGTTTGTTTACAACGTGAATACTTTTATCAGGGTGGCAATTCTGCACAGTCCTGCCAATAACTGCTTTTGAGCGCACAAAGATACGATCAGGTGCATTGTTAAAATAACACACTACATCGTTTTTGTCAATAAATGTAAAATCAACCGGCATCGTATCAAGCATACCGGTTAACTGCTCAAGCGTAAGTTTCCCCGTTTCAAGTTCAATGCTGCCAGCTTCCATTCTTGTTGTCATTCCCCCACGTTTACTTATATCTGCAACAGGGCTAAACGTAGTATATCCAATTGCATCAAACTCCTGTTTCACAAGTTCCCAGTCATCATCATTAAAGAATTTATATGATGTTGGAAACAGGATATTATTTTCCTTGTAAAAGTGGTCGACTAATGTTTCAGAAAGCTGTATTGAAAGCATTTGTAATTTTTGCGATAGTTCCATGGTAACATTCTTTGCCAATAAATCAGCCGTTTCATATATATTATTTTCAATTGCCCTGATGGTATCATGTTCCATCCACATAATCTTAGGTGGCTGAGTTACACCATATTTTTCCAGAACAGGGAATATAACATTCTCCTCACGAAGATAATGCACTGATGATTCCTTAAAAAAACTCACCAGTTGCTGTAACCGCGCAAATACGTCAGGCGTTGGAGCATCAATAAGTTTTGTTGCACTTTCAACCAGATTCTGCGCAAATTCAAGCAACCTGCTATGTTCAGTATACAGAATATATAAAGGGTGTCCCAGTGGCACATCAACCCTTCCGGCATCAATTGATTCCCTGAATAAATCTATGTGAAGCTGACACAATCTGTGTACTTCCTCTGCTGGCATACCTTCCTTAATCAGTTCCTCTTCAAGCATACTGATCTGATGCGGCATAACATTGCCAAATTCTTTTTTAAACAGTATCTTCATCTGTTCAATATCTGCACCATCATGAAGCATTTTTATCATCTTTTTAAGCTGTTCCTTCTTTTGTCCCATATCACTTAAAAATTCGCTCATTACATCCTCCATTCATAAAAATTTTTTAATATATGAAATACTTCCTCTGAATATCATGCGTATACCTGAGTATCGCATTACTTCACGTATTGTGCTTCTTTTAGGTTCTGCATAACAATGTGTGGTGCAATCTTTACAGGAAGGTTTTGGATTGTATGGGCATAGTATACGCTTGCTCGCGGCATACAGCAACAATTTTGTACACTCATCACATAATTGCACTTCAAGAGGATTAACATATAACGCCACTTTCCCATGTCCATGAACCAACGATTTTGCTCTTGCAGGGTGTTTTCCATTGCAGTATATATTAATGAATTTTCCCAGCACACCAATGTCATGCTTTATTGCATTCTGGTTGTTAGCATCCATAGCTTTCCTTATATAATTTTCTTATCAGTAAAGTTACAGCAGCCAATGTTAATACCGTCATACTGAAATGTGCGTTTTGTAAATGAACACATAAAAGTATTGCTTGATAGCTGTTTGCAATGCTCGCAATTAATACATAACGCTATATAATCAATAGCTCCATCATCCTGCATTGCCATTACCATACGGGCAAGCACGCCAAATGCTATCCTTTTATCGTTTTTATCAATTTGTGATAAATAGCGTTGCATTGTATGTGCAGTTTGTTCAATGTGCGTTATAATAAAGCCTGCTTTTTTTGTTAATGACACATAAAAGCTGCGATTATCATTGCTATTGATATTTTTTTCTATCATTCCCTTTTTCAATAAGGTTTTGACTGCACTGCTTGCTGTTGCTTTGCTCACATACAATTCTTTGACAATATCTGTTGGATTAATCTTTTTATATTTTGCACATCGTTTGATTAATAGCAATATCTGAATTTGCAATGGAGTTAAGCCATATGTTTCAGATATTTCCCAGAGCATGGATCTTTTAATTTCAGTAATTTTATCAAGAATGGCTATTAAGTTTTCATCTAGATGTATTGTATCCATTATGTACTGTCCTGTAATATAGTTAGTAGTACTAACTATATTACAGACGTAGAAAACGTCAAATTATTTTTAATAAAATAATAATTTTATTGCATTGAGATTATAATTTTTTCATTGCTGTAGCAGTTAGTATGGCTTGCCGGTATAATGTTTTATGTGTAAAAGATTTATGCCCATTATTCTTTATTCTTTATTCTTTATTCTTTATTCTTTTCCAGTATCTCCTGTGCCAGCATTTTTAGCTTTGGAGATACCTTAAGCGGAGGAAGTTTTACACGGTATGGACTTTCCTTTACTGTATCGTTCCCCAACCATTTACCAAGCGCAAATACCATGCGTTCCATTATTTCATCGATCTTCTTTATACTGCCGCTCAATCTATAGAACTTAAGAGCAATAAGTGGCAACCGTTTGTCATAATAGTAATAATCGCCTATCCGGTGCAATCCATCCTTATATCCTGTCTTTACAAACAGCTCAATCGCTTCTTTTATCTTTCCCTGATTAAAGTATTCATTTCCTTTACGGATTAAAGCAATTTTTTCTTTATTGTCCATAGTTCATCCCTTACTATATAAAAATATCATTATCAGTAACTATCGCCCATGAAAGTATTTTTAATTATTACAAATTTGTTCACATCACAATTTTGTACACACCTACCACTTTTTATTGACAGATATCCCCTATAGCGATAGATTTGATAATTATTAAATATTAATCAGCTTTTATGCTTGCGTTTATACTATTATCGATCATTTTGCAAGCATTTATTTATAATATTTATTGACAGTTAACGTTAACTGGTAGTTCAATAGTTATCAACATTTTTTACCAGAGAGATGATTCCATGGGACATATAGTCATCGATAGTAACCGTTGCAAGGGATGTTATTTTTGTATAACATACTGTCCCAAACAAATACTTGTGATTTCCAAAAATCACAACATACAGGGATATTTTCCTGCTGAGCTTGCTGATGATAAAAAAGAACACTGCACAGCCTGTAAGATATGCGCATTAATGTGTCCTGATACAGCAATTGAGGTATTCAAATGAGAGTATTAACCAAAGGGAATATAGCGTTAGCTGAAGGAGCAATACAGGCTGGTTGCAGATTTTATTTTGGCTATCCCATAACGCCTCAAAATGATATTCCCGAATACCTTGCAAAAAATCTCCCTAAGGTTGGCGGCACCTTCATACCTGCTGAAAGCGAGATTGCTTCAATTAACATGATACTGGGTGCTTCAGCATCAGGCGCCCGAGCAATGACATCATCTTCCGGACCTGGTATATCGCTTATGCAGGAAGGAATTTCATATTTAGCAGGGTCAGAGCTTCCCGCTGTGATTGTTAACATTATGCGTATTGGTCCCGGGCTTGGCGGTATAGCACCAACACAGGGTGACTACAACCAGGCAGTTCATGGAGGCGGTCACGGTGACTACCGTAATATAGTGTTAGCCCCCGCCTCATGTCAGGATATGTTTGACCTTGCCATAAAAGCATTTGAATTAGCCGATAAATACCGTAATCCCACAATGATTTTAGCGGATGCCATGGTAGGACAGTTTCAGGAAGCATGCCGTCTTACACCGGAAAAACCTGTTATCATCCCTGATAAACCATGGGCTCTTACCGGTGCACAGGGAAGACCTGCTCAATTCATTAAATCATTGTTTTTAGGTCCCGGTGAGATGGAGATACACAATCTTGATTTAAAGAAAAAATACGACACCATACAGCAAAATGAAGTACTGTATGAAACGCGCCATTTAGATGATGCAGACATTATGATTATTGCATTTGGAACACCATCACGCATTGCAAAAACAGCTATACATCTTTTGCGCGAAGAAGGCATAAAAGCCGGCTTACTACGTCCGGTAACCCTTTTCCCATTTCCAGCTAATGCTATCAATGAATATTCAAAACGCATTAAAAAAGTGCTGGTTGTTGAAATGAACACCGGACAGATGCTCAGGGATGTACAACTATCATGTACTGCCGATACCGCTGTCTATTTTTATGGAAGGCCCGGTGGTGGCATACCATTTCCGGATGATATTATGCGTGAAGTTAAAAAAATTATGTAAGAGGTTACCATGCAGGCAGTATTTACACGACCAAAAACATTAAAAGATACGCCAACCCATTTTTGTCCGGGTTGTACTCATGGTATAGCTCATCGCATAGTAGCAGAGGTTATTGATGAATTAGGTATTGGCGAAAAGACCATTGCCATTCCCGGTGTGGGGTGTTGTGTTTTTTTATATAACTATCTTGATATTGATGTTCTTGAAGCGCCGCATGGAAGAGCACCTGCATGTGCAACGGGCATGAAACGGGCAAATCCCGGCCGAATCATTTTTGCCTATCAGGGTGACGGCGATATGGCAGCTATTGGCACATCAGAGGTAATACATGCTGCAAATCGCGGTGAAAATATTACTGTTTTGTACATTAACAATACCGTTTATGGAATGACAGGTGGACAGATGGCGCCCACCACGCTTTTAGGTCAGCATACAACAACAACCCCATATGGTCGTAACTTTCGCAATGAAGGGTATCCTATTCGTATGGCAGAGATGCTGGCTACATTGGAAGGTGTTGCCTATTCCACTCGCGTTGCCCTCCATAAACCAAAATATGTCATGCAGGCAAAAAAAGCTGTGGCAAAAGCATTCACCATGCAAATAAACGAGATGGGGTTTTCAATGGTGGAGATGCTTTCAACATGTAATACTAACTGGCGGGTTTCTCCAACTGAAGCTATTGACAAAATAGAAAATGAAATGATACCCTATTTCCCGCTTGGTGTTTTTAAGGAAAGGACAGGCAAAGACTTTTTATAGTGGCGATAGTTACTGTATAGAATACTGTTGCACCATAAGGCATTTTTTTGGATGAAGTTCACACTGTTTGTTTTTTATCGCCGACAATGAGATGAACATGCATCATTGCCGTTATTCTGAGACGAAGAATCTCGTTGCAGAACGTCATTCTGAACAAGGTGAAAAATCTCGTCATCTTACGCAAGAAGATATTCCTGGTGACTGCGCCTGCAGAATGACAATGGAGTACATATCATTATGAACCACGATTCAGGATCAAAAGTTATATATTTGATTCCGAAAAAGCTCCAGAATGACAGAAGCGTATAGTACCTATTTTTACAGGACAAAACCTCCTATCCTTACAAAGGAGATTGTCCGTGAGTGTGGTTAATAATTCAATTTTCAGAGGTATTCACAATGTACTATGACATAATAATGGCAGGATTTGGCGGACAGGGAATACAGATTATAAGCCAGCTTGTTGCCGTTGCAGCCGTCAATAAAGGATTGGAAGTAACCTATCTACCATCGTATGGTGTGGAAAAACGTGGCGGCAGAACCAATGTTTTTTTAGTTATCTCAGACAGAGAGATTGGCTCACCTGTTACCAACCACCCGCGCGCACTTCTTGTCATGGACCAGAATTCTTTTGATACCTATATTCCCATGTTACGCCCTGATGGATTACTTGTTGCAAATGGAAGCCTTATCAATACATCAAGTTACAAACGGGATGATATTGTATCATGCTGTATTTTTTGCAATGAAGAAGCAATAAAATTAGGAAATCCCAAACTTGCCAATATGATTGCACTGGGCGCCTTTTTAAAACATATAAATTTTTTAACTATTGATGACATTGGGAACATAATGAATGAAGTTATACCGGAAAGATTATCGCATACCATAGGCCCCAACATGCAGGCACTACATTATGGTAATACTATAGCTTAATGACGCTGTTTCTTTCGCTCAAGCTTATTTCTATACATTGTTTTATCAGCTCTTACCAGAATATCTTCTATATTACCGGAACTGTCATGTATGAATATACTTCCTATACTCAATGATAGCTGATATTCCCGTAAACTTTTTGCATTAAATTCATTAATATTTTCTATAAGTCGGTTCTGCATAATTTCAATATCATGTCTATTACAATCAATTGCCAGTATTGCAAACTCATCACCACCCATCCTGCCAATAATATCAGAATCCCTGAAACACAGTCGTAAAATAGCTGCAGCATCAATTAACGCTTTATCGCCTTCATGATGTCCAAACGTATCATTGATGAGCTTCATATTATCCATATCAACATAAAAAATTGCCATCCCCAGCTCACTGCGTCTATTTATTTTCATCTGCTGCTCGGCTAACATCATAAAGCCTCGCCTGTTATACAATCCCGTTAATTCATCCTTAATTGCCATCTCCCGTAAATTTTCACGCATGGCAATAATTGGAGTTACATCAGTTGCAATGCACACTATCCTTTCCAATTTTCCAGCTTTATTATAAATATTGGAGGTAGTAATGGTAAGATAGGTGTCTTCCCCCTCTTTATTTATTATGTGTATCTCAAAGTTACTTACATCACCCTGTTGTATTTGCTCAATAAATTGCCGTATTTTTCTTTTATCCTCCTGCGGGTGAATCATACTTCTAAACCAATGTGTTCCTTTTAAATCTGATAGTGTAAATCCTGTAATTTTTTCAAAGTAATCATTAATAAAAATAATATCGCCCTGAATATTCATTTCAATAATAGCAGCGGGTATTCTCTGTACTAAATTTCGATATCGCTTTCCCGACTCAATTAATGCAAGTTCTGCATTTTTACGCTGTGTAACATCCCTTATAACAGCCAGCACACGGTTTTTTATAACCGGCACAAGCCTTGCCTCGCGCCACCGTGATTCATCACCAATTTGTATTGTATATTCAATGCTTTGTATGGTATTTGTAGACATGGCATCATCTACAGCACTTGCATAAAGTGTTGCGATATGCGTTGGCATCACATCATAAAAGGTTTTCCCAAGCGTTTCTTCTCTCGTAGCATATAGTATTTTCTCATCACCATACTGGTAATCAACAATATAGCCATCTTTATCAGCTATTACATAAATATCAGGGAAGGCTTTCACTATTGCTTTCAAGTTTGTGCTACTCTTTAATAACTCAATCTCCATCTGTTTTTTTTGTGTAATATCTTCACCTGAGCTCATTGAAGCGAGTATAGTACCATTTGCATCGTATATGATTGTATTATGCCATGCAATGAGTTTTAATTCCCCACTTTTAGTAACTATAGGGTTTTCATAAAATTCGACAGGTTTTATATTCCCTTTCATTAGTTCAATAAAAGTTTTTTTCACATCAATAGCCACATCGTGTGGAAGGCATGTATCAAACCAGTCTTTACCCAATAATTCTTCAGAAGTATAACCTAATATTTCACATGCCTTGCTATTTACCAGTGTAATCTTCCCTTCAGGATTAACCAGCACAATCATAAATGGTGAAATGTCCAGATATTTCTGGAATGTATCACGCTGTTGCTGTATAATTTCCTGATATACCTTATGGTCAGTAATATCTGTAAAAATGATAACACAAAATTTAATCCCATTCAATGTATACCCAAAAAAATTGAATTGAAACCAGCGTGTATTTTCGTTGTGATAAATTTTACTTTCAAAAGAAATCAATGATTGTCTGCCCGATAGTATTGCTCTAATAGCATCAGAAAAACGTGATTTAGTTTCATCATATAAGCAACCCCCCTTATCACATAATTCAATGATATCATGGTGTAAACTATCTCCCGGTATTTCCAGTACTTCATTAACAAAACGCTTCCATTCGCTGTTTGCCATTATAATGCTATAATTATGATCAACGATAACTATCTGCCTTGGAATTGTATCAAGGATAGTTTGCACCAACATTTTACTTTTTCTTAACAATTCACCATCAGAAACATCACTATACAGGATGACATGCTCAGAATCAAATGGCACGCATATGCCATGAATCAGTATATTATTATTTTTAAGCGATAGTTCCTTAATATTAATTTTCCCCTTGATAGAAAATGCACTGACCATTGCATCAAACAGTACTTCATGATTAGAACATATTTCTTCTATTGAAGCATTTTTGATTTTATCTTCATTAAATGAATAATTTTGACAAAAGCTATTATTGGCAAAAACAATTGTACCATTTCTATTAATAATAATAGAAGGTTGCTGTATACAATCTAAAAATGAAAAGTTAATATTTCTTTTTTCATCCATAAAAATTATGCTGTACTATTTTAGTTGTTACTATAAAAATATTTAACGCATATCATAAAACTTACAATTTGTCAAATATAGATGCTATTTTTTATTTTAAAAATAGCATCTATTATTATACAGCTTTTTTACGGTATAGACTATAATTTATTAAGATTTCGATACAATCCCATTCAATAAATTTAATAAAAAAAGCGCATCATTACGTGATGCGCTTTATGAAACATTTGTAAACTATAAAAATTCATTATTCTAATGGTGCACCGGTAAAAATATGTTCACTAGCCTTAACAACTGCTGCCTCACCATCTATGATATAGTCAACCATGCCAAAGAATTTCTTAAACTCAGCCCCAAGATAAAATTGCGATGATAATACCTTCCCGTTGTAATATGCAGCTTCACTATTGTCCGCAAGCAATGCATTAAGATCATCTCCCTTCTTATCGCCAATTAGCTCTTTCATCTTTGGCTGTGTCAGGCTTAGCATCCATAAATGCATCCATGCCAATACAAACATTGACATAGCCTGCTGTAATGGAGTTGCACTGGCAAAAATGTGTAAAAATTTTCCTGCAGCCATCTGATCTTTAAGGTAACTTATTACTACATCAACTTTTTCTAATCCTTTTTGTACTACATCAACATATTTGTCATCAACAACGCCTTTAGCCCTATCGATAGTTTCCTGAACTCGTTTCTTGAAAACACTATAATTATACTGTTCTGGATTCATCAATATTTTTCGCATGGTAAGGTCCATAGACTGTATACCATTAGTACCTTCATAAATAGAAAGTATTTTAGAATCTCTTGCAAATTGTTCAACAGGATAATCAGAACAAAATCCATACCCGCCATAAACCTGAATAGCTTCTGATGTTATCTTCCATGCATTATCAGTATTACCAGCCTTGGTGATTGGAATTAAAATTTCAATCATCGCCTGCGCTTCTTTCTTTGCCTCACCATCAAGAGCATGTGCAAGATCTTCCTGATAACCAACATAATATGTAAGAAGTCTCATACCTTCAACATATGATTTCATCCATAACAACATCCGCTTAACATCAGGATGCTGTATAATACTAACTTTTGGTGCATCAGGATTGAGCATCTGGGATACATGAACACCCTGCACTCGATTACGTGCATAGGTAATAGCATGCATATAAGCAGCACTTGAAACAGCCAATCCCTGTAATCCAACATATAAACGAGCTTCATTCATCATCTGGAACATGATCTTCATACCCTGACGTTCTTTGCCCAACAACCATCCAATACAATCGCCAGTATCTCCAAAACTAAGTGAACATGTAGCTGAAGCTTTAATGCCCATCTTATGTTCAATGCCACTACAAACAACATCATTGAATTCCAATGAACCATCAGCTTTCACCCTGTATTTTGGTACTATAAAAATTGAGATTCCCTTTGTTCCTGGTGGATCTCCTTCAATTCGTGCCAATACGGGATGAATAATATTCTCTGGCATGTCATAATCACCACCACTTATAAATATCTTCTGCCCAATAATTTTATATGTTCCATCATCCAGTTTAATTGCTCTTGTTTTAAGATTACCCACATCACTACCTGCATCAGGTTCGGTTAAACACATGGTACCGGTCCACTGACCTGTTATCATTTTAGGAATATAGAGATCTTTCATTTCCTGTGTACCAAAATTTCTAATAAGGTTCAACGCGCCAATTGTTAAAGCCGGATACATTGAAAATGCAACACTACCTGCAGTAAAAAATTCTGTGCAGCATTGCCCAATTGCCTGAGGCATTCCCATACCCCCAATTTCAGGGTCATTGGCAAGCCCAATAAATCCTGCATCATACATAGCCTGCAATGCTGGTTTATAACATTCAGGTAAAATAACCTTCTTGGTATCAGGTTCATATTGAACACCAATTTTATCCCCTTCCATATTTGCAGGATATACCTGCTCAACTGCAATAGTCTCTGCCAGATTCAGTACATCTTCAAATGTATCTTTATCAAAATCAGCAAACATAGGATATTGTGTAAGTTTATCAACACCTAATACTTCAAATAAAACAAATCGCGTATCCCTTGTATCTACCAAAGGATTCAGCGACATTACTCCAGTTGCCATAATAAGACCTCCTGTATTACAATTTTAATATATGTATGATGGTATTATGTTAAATACCATAATAGCTGTATTCACGATATTTTTTTTATTTATTTTGTCAATTATTTGTTAACATATAATTTATGTTATTTACTGTTTATTTTTGTATGGCATGTTTAAACATATTATAAAAAAAAGACAGGTATTGATTACCTGTCTTTTTTTTTAAAATTTGTTTTAAAGCATCTCTTATTCGTTAAGCATCCCTGTAAATATTTCTTCACTTGCCTTAATAACAGCAGATTCACCACCAAGCAAGGCTTCAATTTTCCCAAAATATTTAGGGAATTCTGCACCCAAATAATATTGAGATGATAATACTTTCCCACTATAGAATGCTGCATCTGCATTATCTTTCAATAAAGCTGCTCTTTCTTCACCTTTTTTATCACCAACCAGCTCTTTCATTTTTGGCAATGTGATTGTTAAACTCCACAGGTGCATCCATGCTATTAGTAACATATACATCGCCTGCTGTAATGGTGTTGCATTAGCAAACAAATGGAGGAATTGACCAGCAGCCATCTGCTGCTTCATCATTTCTATCACTTTATCTAATTCCTGAACACCACGCTCAACTAATGCAATATATTTATCTTCAACAATACCTTTGGCTTTATTAATAGTATCAGCAATACGTTTCTTCAATATTGTATAGTTATACTGTTCAGGATTCATCAATATCTTACGCATGGCAAGGTCCATGGACTGTATGCCATTAGTACCCTCATAAATAGCAGTAATTTTTGAATTTCGCATCATCTGTTCAACAGGATAATCAGCAACAAAACCATATCCACCATAACACTGCATAGCCTCTGATGTGATAAGTACTGACATATCCGAGCATCCAGCTTTTTCAATTGGAGTAATAATTTCAACCAATCCCTGCGCTTCCTTCGCTGCATCTCCTTCTAATAATTGTGCAAGTTCATAATTCAGATACAGGTAATAAATCATTGCACGTTCCCCTTCCACATATGACTTCATCCACAGCAACATTCTTTTAACATCAGGGTGATTGATAATAGTTACACCCTTTGCATCAGGATTCAGCATCTGGGTTACATGGGCACCCTGTACTCTATTTTTGGAATAGGTTGTAGCATGCATATATGCCGCTGATGAAGTGGAATGAGCCTGAAGACCAACGCCCATACGAGCATAGTTCATCATCTTGAACATGATCTTCATACCTTTTCTTTCTTCACCCAATAACCAGCCAATACAGTTGTTATTATCGCCAAAGCTCAATGTACATGTAGCTGAACCTTTAATGCCCATCTTGTGCTCTATACCCGCACAGTTCACATCATTAAACTCACCTAATGAGCCGTCAGCATTTACCCTGTATTTGGGAACAATAAAGATAGAAATTCCTTTAGTTCCGGGTGGATCCCCTTCAATTCGTGCCAGTACAGGATGTATCATATTTTCATAATAGTCATTGTCACCTGAAGATATAAATATTTTTTGACCAGAAATTTTGTATGTACCGTCAGATTGGCGAACAGCTTTTGTCTTCAAAGCACCAACATCGCTACCAGCATCAGGCTCGGTTAAACACATAGTTCCACCCCATTTCCCTGAGTACATATTTGCCAGATACATATGTTTCTGTTCTTCTGTACCAAATGCTTCTATAAGTTCTGCTGCACCATGTGTTAAACCCGGGTACATTAAAAGTGGGTAGTTAGCTGCACAAAAATATTCATTACATGCCCATGCAATAACCTGAGGTATTCCCATACCACCCCACTCATCATCAATATCCATCCCACCAAAACCAGCTTCATAAAAAGCATCTAATGCTGGATGATAACACTTTGGAATAGTGACCTTTTTAGTTGCTCCATCATAATTGCAACCTTCTTTGTCTCCCTCCGCAAATGTAGGATATATTTGCTCAACAGCCATAGTTTCTGCAAGGTTTATCATGTCCTCAAACATGTCCTTATCAAATGCAGAATACTTTGGAAGCTTGCAAAGCTGTATGACATCCATCATTTCATAGAGAACAAAGCGTACATCCCTTGAATCAACTAGTGGATTTAACGCCATATAAAACCTCCTGATTTTAAATTATAACGCATGTTATATTATTACATTTTAACGTGTATGTTTAATTTATAAAACACAAACCATAACACAAGGTAACGTTATAATATGATATTTTTCTGTCAATAATGAAAAATATTTTTTTGTATAATTTATTTCAAACATACGAAAAATATATTTTATCGTATTAAAACTGATATGCAATAATGCTCTGACCCCTTTTTTACACCCACTGTGCAATGGAGTAGCGCTTTCGATACGCCTCCTCATACTGCAAAAAACGTCTCACCCGTTCACTGAAACTGTCCCCCAGTTGCAGAAAGTACTCATGATGGTCTATCGGTACACCAACATCAGCACCCTCCTGTACATAGGATTGTATGCTGCTGTAGCGATATTTTGTAGGACTATCGCACCGGCGCTTCCGTACCGGATTGAACGCTATGTACCACAGCAACCACAACAAATAATGAAACGCATCATGCGCAAACTGTACAATGATATCCTTATAGCGCTCATTCCAGAATGGCCCGGTCCTGCCGGTTATTTTATTATACATCTCGGCAAACCGTGCCTTGATATACTGCACAATGCGTGCTATGGGCGCTCCTGTGCTGGTTGTGTGGATGACGATATGGATGTGATTGTCCATGATGCAGTACGCTATCAGCTTAAAGTCATATTTTTGTTTTGTTCTGTTCAATATGTCGACAAAACAGGCTTTAAAGTACTCCTCCTGCATCATATCCCGCCACTCGATACAGCGG
>Ga0208940_1000925_pt1 | contig 33106 bp, 26 predicted proteins | sample AD_JPNNA6_MetaG_FD_184445 | JGI IMG/M metagenome (GOLD analysis project Ga0208940, IMG submission 184445) | Active sludge microbial communities of municipal wastewater-treating anaerobic digesters from Japan - AD_JPNNA6_MetaG (SPAdes) (version 2) | ecosystem: Engineered > Bioreactor > Anaerobic... | reverse complement strand
CAACACTTGCTCCATCATATCTATGTTTTATAAAATATAGTCTTTGCAGCACCTTTGTATCTGTTTCAAGCGTCTTTATTCTTCTCAATAGCTCTTCCTTTGTCATATGCCTTTGAATTGCTATTTGTTCAGGCCGAGGCATGCAATGATAAACAATTTCTTAAGTAATAAATGTTTGGTTCAGACTATAATCAGGTTCTTGACTATAATTGAACTGCCTGATAACTTCTTATCCTGCAGCACTTGGAAACTATCAAAGTCCTCTGCCTGCGGTTCATCGCTTTGTGCGAATTCCAGAAACTTACCTACTCGAAAGACATACGAGGATATGGTGGATTTCCGCAGGCCGTTGCCTTCCAGAAACCGACCATAACGACTTAATGCGGGTTTGAAGTCCTGAGTCCTCACTTCCCTGTCCCAGTTCACATCCAAACGCTTCCTTGTCATCCTGCATCATCCTTGAAGCAGAGCGAGAAAAAGAATCCAGTCTCCCACCGAAGAATTATGCGGAAGTTAAAGACCTAAAACCGATACGTGTAGGTGCGGGGGATGGGATTCGAACCCACGAACGTCTGCACGACTGGACCCTGAATCCAGCGCCTTTGACCTGGCTTGGCAACCCCCGCACAGGCAGCTTTCTGACATGCATTAGTCATATTTAACTCTAATCCCCGGAGCGGGGCTGGGAGGCGACGCCAGCATCTCAATTTTCTGGCTTGGGCTCAGGAACTGTCATGAAAAGCGCCCATCTGACACTCCTGCACCCGCGACGTCTTGGTTGTCGAACACTCCGTAGCATCCCGAACCGCAGGAGGTAACAATCGATCGTCCGTAAGCTCATATGTGTGTTTTTTGGAGCGCCGTCAGGTCGAGATGGGAGAATGAGACTGCGGGCATGGGCCGGCGCCGGCAAGACGGTCACCTGCCAGGGCACGGTCCACCGGATATGTCAGGCTAGCTGCAGGGGAGTGCCGTGCCTTGCGCGGCCACCAAGAAACCAGTTCTGGAAAGCCGCCCCATGGCAGCAGCGTTATGGCACCAGTAAGTACTCAATTCTTCTGGGCTAGTCTTTGGGAAGTATAAACGAGCAGTCGATCCAGGGATCGGTCAGGTCATAGCCCAGGAACTCCGCAGTCACCTCATCAGAATCGGAGAGGCTCCATCGGCTTATCCCGTCTGAACCAGAGAGCTGGACCACATGCGATCCGGGCGGAAGATGCACCAAGGCGTGGACCTGGCTGAACTGCCCGGAAGACTCCAGGCGCAGTGCTTGTCGGTCGCCATCCTTCTGCTCAAGCATACTTCCCAGGGCATAGATCTGCCCGCTGTCGCTCTCGTACTCATGCTCGACGCCGCCGGGCAGATTGAGGCTGTCGGCAGACGGCAGATATCCGGTGACCAGAACGTTTCCATCTTCCTCTGCCACATATGCGTCAAGGACCATGGTGGCACCCAGGACAGAATCGGCGGCTTTTGCCCCGTCCGCCTGTGCCTGAGCAGGCGCCTCCGAGATCAGCAGAAAGGATGACCATAGCATCAGCAATATCACCGCAAACCAGAACATCTCACCATCCTTCCGGTCTTCTGCTCCTCTCTTCGTTCCAACCGCCTCTTCCTTTGGATTTTGCCTGCAGATGCATCTGCTCAGGGCGTCGATCCAATGCCAGATCTTCATGCAGACCTCCTAGGTCGTATTCTGGTACTGGCCCGGCCCGGGATCCACGCCAGTAGACCTCTGCCTTCCCCCATCCATCGGACCTGGCAGCATGCTCGGCCCACCGGAATGGGGCTGCATCTGATGCAATCCCTCCAAAAGCAGGCTGAACTCTCCGAGATACTGGCCTTCGGTCATGATCAGGACACCCTGAGAAACCACCTGCTCACCCTCAGATATATTGACGATCAGATGCCCGACCACCGCATCACCAGACTGCTCCGACCTGGATAGCGGCCCAGCCAGATCCGCCTCGAGAGTGGAGTTGTTCCCGTCTTTGGGCTTCACCTGGATGTTTAGCAGCCTATAGGCGCTTTCACCCATTAAGAGAACACCGCGATAGGATGCTGAGGCTTCCTCCATCCTTATCAGTTCCCGTATCTCTCCGAGGGTCTTATTGGAAGAGAGAAGCTCCCGCACACCGGTCACAGCAACTGGCCTGGCTTTCTCCACATGCAGACGAACTGCCACGGCCAGGTCATCCTGAATGGCGAATCCGTCCAGACCCCGGAACGATACCAGGGCTTTGCCGTCTCCAGGACCGCCGAAGAACCTGCCCTGCATCATGGCTCCGCACATCTTTCCCGGACAGAGGCCATGCACCCCTGCCAGATCCAATCCAGGCTCCCCTTGCCAGCCGTCGACGCTTGCGGTCCTTCCCTCATCCGGGCTGCATGATACAACGCCCGACAAGAGAAGCGCCACCACCACTCCTGCCCATAAGACCCCTATTCTGGACATAATGCACTCCTTCCTCATGTGTTTCATCGATCAGAATGAATAGATTTCTCCCGGAGAAGGCCGCGATTCCCCACATCCCACCCAGGGAGAAATCTCCTGAGCCACAACCGCCTAATAGTTTACCCTGACGTTTCCCCTACCCGCCTCGAAGCCAAAGACAGCGAAATCCTCCCGGCCTTGCAGTCTTTTTAAAGAGTGCGGCTCTTGCCGGACCATTCGAAATGTCCGATCCGATCCAGGGCGAACTTGGCCAGTCCCCGGAATTAGGGAGGAATCCGCCCTCTCTGATACCAATCCTGGACATGAACGATAGAAATATGTTGGACCGAACGTACCCGCGAATTGATGGACGAACCCACCGATCCGGGATACCAGTAGCCGCTTTAGGAACGTTCCGTTTCCGAATCCTGCCTTCCTGATTGTTCCGTTCCGGATAGGAACCACGACGACAGCTCTATGACGTTGGTGCGTCCCCATTCCTTCTTGGTGACCAGTTTACGCCGCTCAAGAGAGATCACGATTCCGGTCAGGGACGACTTTGGGATCTGAGTCTCGTAGCGTATATCCGCCTGGGTCATACGCCCTCCGTGCTCCAGAAGCGCAGTCATCACAGCCCTCTCCCTTGCGGTCAGGGTGTTCAGGACAGCGGCCATCTCGCTGGTGATCGGCACCTTTCCGATGGCCCTGGCAGTCAGGATCTCGGCCTCGATTCTGCCCCGCATCTGGTCTGCTCCAGCATCTTTCTGGTCGATTGCCACGGACTCATCCGGACCAGCCGGTTCAGACCCTCCTAGATCCTCCAAATCGGCCTTGGCACTGTGCTGTGGCCCAACATCGCTTATCTGGACATCTGCAGAAACCACGGAGTCCTCTGGGGGTTCAGCCTGCTCTTCGTTAGGGGGTGAGAGGGCATCAGGATGACTCGTCTCACGCTGGTCCTGGATGGAGAGGACGGTCCTTGGCTCGTTGCTATTGTCGATCCTGGTCTCTGCCAACCGCCTTCGCCAGACGAACAATGCCGCTCCCACCAGAAGGGCTGCGATCAACGATGATGGAATCAGGTAGCTATCGAATGCAGATGGGACTGGCGGCGCTGTCGCAGGCCCGGCCGGCTCAATAGGCTGCCTCCATTCCAGAAGCACGCTTGGCTTGTCCACTCCATAGCCTTCAACATCCACCAGGAGAGAATCGCTGGTAGAAGAGACGCTGTACTCCAGGCCTGAGGAGAGGTTGATGCCCCGCACCTTTGCATCAGCCGGCAGGAACAGAGCAGCATGATACCCCTGATACGATCCCTCTGCAGCCAGATTAAGGCTCCAGTTGTCGCCTGACTTGGAGGTGAGCGAGTTTGTCAGAGCATAGAGCTGACCGGTCTGGTTGTCGTAATCGTATTGAGATCCGAGGAGAAACGGCAGCAATGAAGGATCCTCCACATATCCGGTGGCCAGGGCCCGACCTATCGGATCCAGGTAGATGTTCAGGACAAGAGAAGTCCCGTCCTGGATTTCTCCTGGCGAGGGATCGGCGCTCTGAGCAAAAGGCCCCAGAACCAGCAAGCCGATCAGAACAATTCCCAGAGGATTGGATCTCAAGGACTCATCCCCTCCTCCAGGCGACGGGCATACGCCAACCGCTTCCGAATGCCCGGTCGGTCACCTTGATGCCAGGCGCAGCCTGACGCCTCTTGAATTCTGCCGCCTTGACCAGACCAAGAACACGGCTCACCATCTCCCGGTCAAATCCGGCTTTTGCTATCTCTTCCTCGGTCTGCCGCCCGACAAGATGTCTCTCCAGTATCTCGTCCAGGATCGTGTAAGGAGGCAGGCTGTCCTGGTCGGTCTGCCCAAATCGGAGCTCTGCAGATGGAGCCTTCTCCAGTATCGCCTCCGGGATAACCGGTCGGCCGGAGCGGGCGTTGAGCCATCGAGCAATCTGGTAGACCATTGTCTTTGGCACATCAGATATGACAGCAAGCCCGCCTGACATATCCCCGTATATGGTGCAGTAGCCGACTGACAGCTCCGATTTATTTCCTGTTGTGAGCAGGATCAGCCCGAACTTGTTGGACAATGCCATCAGAAGGTTTCCCCTGATACGGGCCTGGATATTCTCCTCGGTCACATCCTTTGGGCGGCTGGCAAAAGCCGGGTTCAATCCCTGGTCGAAAGCTTCCATGATATCGGTTATTGGAATTGTCATGGTCCGGATCCCGAGCGACCTTGCCAGCTCAAGCGAATCCACAATCGAGCCCTGGCTTGAGAACGGGGACGGCATGAGTACGCCAAGCACGTTCTCCGGTCCAAGGGCCTCTGTCGCCACCGCGGCTGTCACTGACGAGTCAACTCCACCCGAAAGGCCCAGAAGCACACCACGAAATCCGCATTTCCGGACATAGTCCCTCGTGCCAAGGACCAGCGCCCTCCATATCTCCGACTGAGGGGAGAAGTCGTCTTGCGCAATTTTGCCAGTAGTTGCAGTCAGGTCCGCCACTGCCACATCCTCCGCAAATGCCGCTGCCCTGGCGATCAGGCTTCCCGATGCCGAGAGCGCACAGGATCGGCCGTCGAATACCAGATCGTCGTTTCCACCCACCTGGTTGACGTAGACCACGGCAACGCCATGCTTCTGGGCAATAGATCCGAGCATTGCCTCCCGATGAAGCTGCTTTCCCACGGTGAAGGGTGAGGCTGACATGTTGATTATAACCTCTGCTCCCTCCCGGACCAAAGACTCGATGGGATCGACATGGTAACGGCGTCTCTGCCAGAAGTCCCGGTCGTTCCATATGTCCTCGCAGATCGAGACACCCAGGGTCAGTCCGCCGAGCCGGAGGACCTGGGACTGACCAGAAGGCTCGAAGTAGCGGTCCTCGTCAAAGACATCGTATGTGGGCAGAAGCGTCTTTCGAAAGACCTGCTGGATGGCCCCGTCATTTAGCAGAACCGCGGAGTTGAAGAGGGGACGCCCCTCCGGCTCCAAATTGGCCTCAGCCATCCCTACAAGCACAGGCGGCCCGCCTTTGATCCGCCCTGCAAGCGAAATGGCCTCTTCCCGGCACCGGCGAATCAGATCCGGGTCCATCAGCAGGTCCCTGGCCGGATATCCCAGCAGGGCCATCTCTGGAGTTACCCCCAGATCGGCTCCTGCATCTGCTGCCCTGCCCGCAGCCTCTGCTATCAGCGAGGCATTCCCATGCAGGTCACCCACGGTCGGATTGATCTGAAGAAGTGCGATCTTCATGCTGCCCAAGCAATCTAAAGCCCGGCACAGGATTTAAGCTCTTTTCCTAAAAAAAAGTCACCGCCAGACATTGGCTGGCTTTCGCATCTCACTCGAGGATCTTGTGCAGGTGGAAGTGATGGGGCCCAAGCTTTCCCTCGAAGTTCGCGGCGGTGATCTTCAGGACGCCAGGAACCCGGCATGCAGCCTTGATCCCGGCCCGCATCGAATCCTCGATAGCCTCACGGCTCACGCCATTGACCACGATCTCGTAGCCGGCAGTGACCTCTTCTGGCAAGACGCACACCCCGTCTTCCCGCAGAGACGGGCAGAACGCGGCGTTCGTGGAGGCTTTCAGGAACTTGTACTTGCTGCCCACTTTTGAGCCGCTGGCAACAACGCCTCCGGGAAATGGCGTGATCGTGCCCTTCTTGCGGCGGATCTCATCCACAGCCGCCTCTGCTGCGGTAAGGGCGGCCGCCTGGTTCTGGGCCAGTATGTAGAAGTTGCCTCCTGCAATCCCATCCACCGCGCCAAGGGTCTGCTCGGTATAGAAGTCCCCCTCCATGATGGGTATCTTGCAGAGCTGCCGGCCGTATCGCTCCAGGTCGCACTGGTAGCCGTCAGCGAAGTAGCTCAGCTTCTTTCCTGTATCAAACTGCTTCTCGGCGCCAGGCAGGCCGTTGAACACCGCTGTGGTAGGGGCGGTAAGCACGCACTGCCCGATGCGGGCCAGCAGCGATGCCTCCAGATTCTTCCACCCCATATTGCATATCATGATATAGACGCCGGGGCGTCCGTCAGGCGTCTCTTCAGCCGGAACTATGCACTCAATGCCCGCTTCTGCCGGGCACATTATAACCGACGTCCCAAATCCGGTGGCCTCCCTGGCCGCCTCCACGGCCCAGCGCTCGGTGATCGCCGTTATCAGAACCCGGGATACCTTGATTGGGAAGGCCTCAGCAAAGGTATCATCTATCTTTACGCCGTTGATCTCCATCTATACTCACCTCTCCCTTAAAAGTCCTTGTCGATCGATCTTCTCCTGTTCATCATCAACAGGTAACGTCACTTTCCAGTCCACCCAGTGGATCCGACGTCTTTGCCCTGACCATTTAGCTAATGATGAAGAAATATATTTGGGCCGAACGCCGGGCAGCTGCCAGAACCCCATCCGTCCCAGCGTGCGGAAAAAGCGACACATGAGACAATTTCATGCAGGGTTATACACGGCTGTCAAGAAACCTCGCTCGTCCTGCCTGGCAGCCGCCGCGCAGACAGGCCGCTCGAATGGCAGCCCGTACGCAGCCCTTGCGATGGCCACGGCGTCGGTGCCCTCCATGTCAACCGGATCAAACTCCGTCTTTTCGTAGGTGGCAACCATCAGGGCGTCTCCATCAGCCAGGCTGAACGATCGCACGCGTATCTCATCATGAGCCGAGATGCCCATGATGGCCTGCCCTCCTTTGACCACGGCGGCGATTCTGGGCGTCTTCAGCTCATCCCGCTCGTATCCATAGGCGGTCAGGCTCAGTGCCATTGCGTCCAGCGGCCGGGACCCGTCGGCCAGGCGGTCGGCGATCATATCGGTATGATCCCCATTGGAGACCACTGCCGCATCCTCAAGCACGCGGATGCAGGCGTAAGAGATGTAGGGATTTTTGGCCAGGTCTGCCGGATCCACAGGAGAGACCATGACGCCACCGGGGATCGGGGAAGCCCTGCGGTTGGGGAAGGACCGGGATGAGACCCGGTAACCCACCCAATCCCGTTCGCAACAGCGCCCGGCCATCACTATCCTGCCCACGTACATGATACCTCCCGTCCTCCTCGCCGCCACATCATATCTTGTGCCTTATCAGTCAACCAGGCCGAACTTCTTCACGTTTGCATCGGCTATGGCCTGAATCTTTCTGATCAGCTCTGCACCGTCAGGGCTCTTGAACAGATGCCGGTAGCGGCCCTGAACCTTAAGATACTCCTCCACCGGCTTCTTCGACCTGATCTTCTTGACAGAAGCCAGCTCGCCGTTTATGTACTCGTACAGGGGCCACAGGCAGGTCTCCACAGATAGTCTGGAGAGCTCCACCGTGTTCCCAGCCTCGAAATTCCAGCCTGTGATACAAGGGGCATTCACCTGCAGGTAGGCCGGTCCGGGAGTGGCGATAGCCTTCTTGACCTTATTTCTCAGGTCCACCGGATAAGCCACTGAGGCGGTGGCCACATATGGAACCTTATGGGCAACGGCGATGGCAGGCATATCCTTCTTCGGCCTGGGATTTCCAAAGCTGGCTTTCCCAGAAGGGGTGGTGCTGGTGCTGGTGCCATATGGCGTGGAGCTGGATCGCTGAACACCCGTATTCATGTAAGCCTCGTTGTCGTAGCAGATGTACTTGACATTGTGGCCACGGTCGAACATCCCGGAGATGCAGCCCATGCCGATATCGAGCGTGCTCCCGTCGCCTCCGATGACCAGTATGTTGATGTCGGTCTTGCCGAACCGCTTCAAGGCCACCTCTATGCCTGAAGCCACCGCAGAGGCGTTCTCGAATAGGGAGTGGACCCATGGCACCATCCAGGCAGACTCCGGATATGGGGTGGATACCACCTCCAGGCAGCCGGTGGGTGAAGCGACAACGGTGTTTGGTCCGGCGGCATCGAGGATAAGCTTGACCGTGGTGGGCATGGCGCAGCCAGCACAGGCCCGGTGCCCCGGAGCGAAAAGATTTTGCATTGTCAAAACCTCCTAAAGCAGCTCCTTCTTCAGATCCAGGAACTGGTAATCCGACTCTGCGACCCCGTCCTTGGCCCGGCTGGAGATCTCTACCATCTTCCTGATATCGGTGACGGTGATGTCCCTGCCGCCAAGTCCAGCTGTGAATCCAAGGACCGGCATCCTCAGCTTGCTGTTGTAAAGCGCCGCTTTGAGGTCGGTGAGAAGGGCAGACTGGTTTCCAACCGTGGTATCCTTCTCGATGACCGCTATCACAGAGGCATCTTTCAGAGCTTTCTGCAGTGCCTCTGCTGGGAATGGCCGGTAGCTTCTGATCTTGGTCAAACCGACCTTGATTCCTTCGGCTCGCATCGAGTCGATGCAGTCCCGAATTGTGCCTATGACCGATCCCATGGTGACTATCATGATCTCGGCATCCTCTGCATGATAGGTGTCGATCAGGCCGCCGTAGTATCGGCCAAAGATCTTCTGGAAATCAAGTGCAGCATCCACGATCTTCTGCTTTGCCCTGATCTGGGCATCCCACTGCATATAGCGATACTCAGTGAACTTGCTGGGATCGACGAAGGCCCCGAATGTCTTGGGATTGGCCGTGTCCAGAACTACGGCGGGGCGGTAGGGCGGAAGGTAGCTGTCCACTTTATCCTGCTCAAGAAGATAGACCGGCTCGTAAACGTGGGTCAGGATAAATCCGTCCATGCAGACCATTACAGGCAGCAGTATGTCAGGATCCTCAGCGATCTTGTAAGCCTGGGGAGTCATGTCGACGGCTTCCTGCACGTTCTCGGCGTAGAGCTGAATCCACCCTGAGTCGCGAGCGCCCACGCTGTCCTGCTGATCGTTCCAGATGTTCAGAGGTGCGCCCAATGCCCTGTTGGCCACCGTCATAACCAGCGGCAGCCGCAGGCCTGAGGAGTTATAAAGCACCTCCCACATCAGGGCCAGCCCCTGGCTTGTAGTGGATGAGTAGCAGCGAGCGCCCACCACAGATGCGCCAACAAGGGATGAGAGGGCAGAGAACTCCGAATCCACGGTCAAAAACTCAGTGTTGAGCTTTCCATCAGCCACCAGTTGTGACAGGTGCTCTACAATATGGGTCTGGGGGGTGATGGGGTAGGCGGAGATCACGTCTGGCCGGCAACACATCACCGCGTGAGCCACGGCATGTGACCCTTCAATGATCTTCATCATCTATTTCTCCTCCAGGATCATGGTTATGGCTTTTCGCGGGCATTCATGAGAACAGATTCCGCAGCCTTTGCAGTAGTCCAGGTCAGGCACGAAAAGCCCTTCGACCTGATGAATGCAGGCCTCCGGACAGTATATCTCGCAGAGGCTGCACTTGATGCACTTTTTATGGTCAACAACTGGCGCGAAGGTGCGCCAAGCGCCAGTCTTGGTAACCATGGTGCTGCCGGGCTCCACCACGGCTCCTATGGTCAGCTTCATTTGCTCACCCTCTCAAAAGCGGTCTTTATGGCCAGCAGGTTCTTGTTGGCCAGCTCTCCCGAGAACTTTGTCATCAGAGCTTTGTTCAGCGACTCCAGCTTGATCTCGCCGGTTGAGCCGCAAAAGGCGCCCAGCATAGTTGTGTTCACGATGGGACGGCCGAGAGTCTCCATGGCGATCTTTGTGGCGTCTATGGCCACCACCTCGGCCTTGGTATTCAGATTCAGGGCCGAAGGTTGCCGATCTGTGTTGATTATGATCTTTCCGGTCCCTTTGAGTCCGCTGGCCACGTCCACGACGTCCAGAAGGGTTACGTCCTGGACCACCACGTAGTCCGGCTCATATATCTGACTCCTTATCCGTATCGGATCGTCCGCGATCCTGGCGAACGCCATTACTGGCGCACCCCTGCGTTCCACGCCGAAAGCCGGAAACGCCTGGGAATACCGCCCATCCTCGTAGGCCGCGATGGCAATCATCTCGGCAGCCGTTACGGCACCCTGTCCGCCCCGGCCATGAAACCGTATCTCCTTCACCGGCAGAGACCTCCTCGCCCGCGAAAGCCGCGACGGGATATAGCTTTTTCGGAGAGGCGTCTATCGACATCTGCTGGGGGATTGGGTTTATGAACCAGGAGACAGCTTCACATATGGGCTGGGGAATATGGTACTCTCAGATCGGGGTGGAGGATAGAAAGCTTTAAATGAGGGCGGGAGATGGGAGACGAACCCAAGTCAGAGACCCTTGAAAGCGGTCTAGAGGCTCGAAAAGAGATGAAGACAAACGAAGAACTCCTCTTCGTCGTCAAGAACGCTCAGGCCAGCCTGCCTGAGGGAATGAACCATCGAATAAACGACATCCTGGCATTCGTAGAGGGAATGGCCCCCTTCCTTGAGAAGGATACTGTAGTGACCATGAAGTGCAGGACCTGTGACCATTATTCCTCCTGCTTCTTTCCCCTTGAGAACGACTTCGGGGTGGTGGACCGGCATGCCTATTGTCATCAAAAGAAGATGCCAATTCACCATCTGACCCTTCTGGCCGTGGCCAAATGTCTTAATCACTCCATGGAGGGACAGACAGAGGCCCAAAATCTGGCCATCTCCCTTGCCGAGATCGATCTGAAGCCGGCCCTGAAGGACCGCAAGCATTACGACAGACAGACATTCGCCAACTTCCCGGTGGAACTGGACCTGCGAAAGGAAGGTGAGCGGCTGGTTCTTCAGGTAGGGCATCGCGCTGGGGACGAGTTCGTGAATGGGGACATACGGATGACCGTTCTCAGGAGATCGGACCCATCCTTTGGCTCCTCTACTCCGCGGGTGGACCCGCCGGGCTTGGCCCTGGCAGTGGAGGGACCAAAGACCTCTTTGCGCCAGCTGGGACTTGAGGATGTCCTGGAGAAGTCAGCTCGTGAGAGGGGATTTGCCCTGAACTATATTGAGAGTTGAGGCAGGCAGGGCATTGAAATGAGGGCTTGACGGCTGCTGCAATGCTCCTCGGGGTCGCTGCTTACCGATAACGGCCATTTCGATCGTACGATTCTTCTTAAAAAAAGGTTTTGCAGGGGGAGGTCGGGGTCTGAGGTGTGGTCCTTCACAGATAGATATATGTGATATGGCCAGGCAAAAGGGGACAGTTGTAGATTTCAGCCCTCCTCGGTATCTGGGACGGGGGAAAGATAGATGGCGAGCGTATCCAAAAGAAGTCAGCATGCGAAGAAGATATTGGCTTAGCTTCCCTAAAAGGAGAATCTGAGAAGAGCAGCATTTACGGGGAGATCGGATACCAGGTGATTTTGGCAGGCGGCGGCAGGCTGATCGTAGACCTGCCGCCTGATGACATGCCGAAGGAGATCCCGGTCTACCCCATAGTTGTGAAGGATGTTTCTTGAGATGGTGCAATATCTAGTGCCTGATACCAGCGTGGTCATCGACGGCCGGGTCTCTGCCCGGGTCAAGACCGGCGGATTGTCCGGCAAGAGGGTAGTGGTCCCGGAGGCTGTTGTGGCCGAGCTGGAGGCCCAGGCCAACCACGGCCGGGAGACCGGGATAAAGGGTCTGGAAGAGCTGCGAAGGCTCTCAGAGCTGGCCAAGGCCGGCAAGATCGAGCTGGAGTATGTGGGGACAAGGCCTGACCTTGACCAGATCAAGCTGGCTGGAGGAGGAGAGATAGATGCCATGATACGGGACGTTGCCCTGGAACTGGGCGCCTCCTTCCTGACCAGCGACTCCATACAGTACAGGGTAGCCCAGGCTATGGGCCTGGATGTGGAATACGTGAGGCCGCAAAGGGACGAGGTCAAGAGCATCAGCCTTGAGAAGTACTTCACGGCCGATACCCTCTCGATTCATCTGAAAGAGGGCGCGGTCCCCATGGCCAAGCGAGGCAAAGTTGGAGATTTCTCGCTGGTAAAGCTGGACGACAAGCCCATGCGCGAGAGGGAGCTGCGCGAGATGTCCAGGGAGATCTACGAGCGGGTTAAGGCCGATCCAGAAGGCTACATCGAGATGGAGAAGAACGGGGCAGCCATAATCCAGCTGGGACCTGTGAGGATAGCAATCGCCAAGCCACCGTTCTCCGACGGCCTGGAGATCACTGCTGTGCGGCCGGTTGCCAGGGTGGGGCTGGATACGTACCGGCACGCTGACGTCTTGAAGTCCAGGCTCCAGGAAGGTCAGAGGGGAATTCTGATCGCAGGTCCCCCCGGATCTGGAAAGTCCACCTTTGCCGCCGGAGTGGCTGAGTTCCTTCTCAAATGCAGCCGTGTCGTCAAGACCCTGGAGTCGCCGCGCGATCTGCAGGTTCCAAACGAGATCACCCAGTATGCGCCATTAGAGGGGTCGATGGAGGCCTCGGCCGAGATCCTCCTGCTGGTCCGGCCGGATTATACTATCTACGACGAGGTAAGAAAGACAAAGGACTTCCTCGTCTTCGCCGACATGCGCCTGGCAGGCGTCGGCATGATCGGCGTCGTGCACGCAAACAAGCCGATCGACGCGCTGCAGCGTCTCTTGGGCCGGGTCGAGCTTGGTATGATACCACAGGTGGTCGACACCGTCGTCTTCATCGAGAAGGGGGAGGTGACCAAGCTCATGGAAGTAGAGTTCGTGGTCAAGGTCCCCGATGGTATGGTGGAGGCTGACCTCGCCCGTCCGGTGATCGTGGTCAGGGATTTCGAGACCAGGGCTGTCGAGTACGAGATGTACACCTATGGCGACCAGATAGTGGTCATGGCTGTCTCCAAGGCTCCGAAGAAGCCGATATGGAAGCTGGCCTCCAGGGAGATCGAGAAGGAGCTGGCCCAGCATGTCAAGGGCCCATTTGAGGTGGAGATGCTTACCGACTCCAGCATGGTCGTAACCGTCCCGGAGAAGGAGGCGGCCCGGGTGATAGGCAAGTCGGGACGGAATATCGAACAGATCGAGAGAACGCTTGGAATGCGCATAGATGTGCGCACGAGGGACATACCCCAGATCATCGTGCCTCGTGTGGAGGAAACCACGCGCCATCTGGTGCTCTGGGTTGGGGAGGGGGCTGGGGAGAGCGCCGAGGTCTTCATAGGCGGCGACCTGGTCTTCACCGCCACGATAGGCAGGCGTGGTGACATCCGCATGGCCAAGTCAACCGAGATGTCCAAGCAGATCCTCAGACGACTGAAAAAGGGCGACCGGCTTGAGGTCAGGCTCATAGCCCCTGCGGAGTGATCGGGAAATACCCGGGAGCCCGGGTATTTTACCGTATCAACTATTCTTACCGGATTTCGCCTCCAGGGCAGGCGGCTCCTTTTTTAAGGCCTCGTTACATGACAGGTCAGATGCCAAGTGCCATTCTCAGGCTATTTCTGACCGCTGGAGCCAGCCCGAGCACCAGGAGCGCCAGGCTCAGCAGAGCTAGGAGGTCGCGGTCCTCCGGAGGGTGGCGGTCGAGCAGGTACAGGACTGGCAGCAGCACAGCCAGCTTGAGGGGATACATCACTGCTGCCGTACCCGCCGACTCTATCAGCATCGTGGGGACAACGTGCTTCTCCACGTATCCCAGGAAGTCAACTCCCAGAAACGTGGAGCTGGCATCCAGCATGTGGGCGGAAAGTATTGCAAGGCTCAAGCGGTCCTCGAGGAAACTCCAGCGTCTGCCCACTGACCAGCGCACTATGAGGGTTAGCCCTCCGCCAAGAATTAGCACCAGCGGCAAAATCCACGGTCGGATCACGCCCAAAGGCAGTAGCAGGCCCAGGTTGAGCACGGTCCAGGTTGCGCCAGTGGCAATGTAGAGTCGCCGATCTCCCAGGAGGCGCAGGCTGATTGCAAGGCAGAGGACGGCTATCAGGGCTACCAGGAAGTAGACCAGCGGCGTGATCAAGAGATAGCTCAATGGAGGCGCCACCAATGAGGCATCCTCCACCACCCTCAAGGACGATCCGGCCAGGATGAAAGGGATGGTGTCCAATATAAATGGGCCGTCCAGGTGAAGACCGGTTCTCTGAAAGGCCCTGGCCAAAAAGAGTAGCGATACGCCCAGAAGAACCGCCCAGGTGAGCGTGTTGACCGGATTGTAGCCACTATCCTGGACAATTGGCCCGATGTAGTATCTCCAGAGCAGATCCTGCAGCTCAGGGATCATCCTAGCCCTCCGCCGGCTGGACAGTCGGGGAGACGAACGAAGGGCGACGGCCTGGAACTGACGTGCATACGATATTATCCTTAGGCCATGGAGGATATCTCACTGGCGCTTCCTGCGCTCTGATCGTTGCCTCTTTGGCCTGCTGATCCAGGATATAATCGCTTGGCAGGAGGCAAATACGGAAAGTATATATATGGACTGGGGAGAAGTGGGTGCAACAGTTTTTTGCTTTTAGTTCGAGGTATATAGATGGTCGAGGCGTTCAAAGGTACAACTACGGTAGGGATAGTCTGTGATGGGGGTGTGGTACTGGCATCTGAGAGCCGGGCCACCATGGGCAATTTTATCGCCAGCAGGACGGCAAGGAAGATCTATCAGATCGATGACCTGGTAGGCCTCACCACGGCTGGCGTGGTTGGGGATGCTCAGTCCCTGGTTAGGATGATCCAGGCCGAGGCCAGGCTGTACCGAATGCAAAAGGGTGAGCCCTTGACCATGAAAGCCATCACATCTTTATTATCCAATGTTCTCTCTGCCCGCCGTTATTATCCGTACCTTGTACAGCTGGTTGTGGGCGGAGTGGACAAACAGGGACCAAGCATCTACTCGCTGGACGCCCTTGGCGGCCAGATAGAGGAGCACGATACGGTCTCTACCGGTTCCGGCTCTCCCATAGCTTATGGCGTGCTTGAGGCACTTTATAAGCCAGGCCTCAACTTAAAGGAGGGATCGGTCCTGGGGGTAAGGGCGATAGCTAATGCCATGAAGAGGGATTCTGCTTCTGGAAATGCCATCGCTCTGGTCAGGATCACGAAGGACGGATATGAGGAGGTCTCTGCCCAAGAGGTAGCGGAGATACAGAGCTCATTCTAATCTTTTTTTGGATGTGTTCTTTTGTCAGTTGAGGAAGTTCTTTTCGAGCTCAAACGTAAAGTTCAGAGCAAGCTGCCCCCCGAGATCAACGTCACTGGTCTGGAGTTCGAGGGCCCTGAGCTGGTCATCTACACCGATGATCCCAAGCGACTGGCCGATGATGCGGAGATCATCCGCTCGCTGGCCAAGGACCTGAGAAAGCGGGTAGTGGTGAGGCCCGACCTGAAGGTGCTTATGGACCCGGAGGGGGCCATCAAGAGGATCCAGGAGGTCGTCCCAAAGGAAGCGGTCCTGACCGATTACTACTTCGACGGAGAGACCGGCGAGGTGGTGATCGAGGCGGAGAAGCCGGGTCTGGTCATAGGCCGCCATGGTGCCACTCTGCGAGAGATCACCAAGCTGATCGGCTGGACCCCAAAGGTGGTTAGGACTCCTCCGGTGCGGTCGTCCACCATCGCCAACATCAAGGATTACCTCCGCTCGGTGCAGACCGAGCGAAAGAACATCCTGAGGACAATTGGCAGGAAGATCCACCGCGATGTGGCCTCAAAAGACCAATGGGTCCGCATATCCACGCTGGGCGGATGTCGAGAGGTGGGCCGCAGCTGCATGCTTCTCTCCACGCCTGAGTCACGCATCATCATCGACTGCGGCATAAATGTGGGCTCGGACGACAGCGCAACCCCATTTCTTTACGTTCCTGAAGTCTATCCGTTGAATCAGATCGATGCAGTTGTGCTCACCCATGCCCATCTCGACCATGCTGGGCTTGTGCCGATGCTGTACAAGTACGGTTACGATGGCCCCATCTACTGCACGCCGCCTACCCGCGACCTGTTCGTGCTGCTGCAGCTGGACTACATAGAGGTGGCAGGACGGGAAGGCAAGAGGCTTCCCTACGACTCGGCAATGATCCGGGAGGCTCTCAAGCATACAATCACCCTGAATTACGGCGATGTCACCGATATTGCGCCTGATACCAAGCTCACGATGCACAACGCCGGCCACATACTGGGCTCCTCGATAGCCCATTTCCACGTGGGCGACGGTCTGTACAACGTGGCTTTTACAGGCGACTTCAAGTTCGAGCGTACCAGGCTATTCGATCCGGCAGTCAGCACTTTCCCAAGGCTTGAGACCCTGGTTGTCGAGGCCACCTACGGAGGTGCCAACAGCATCCAGCCGTCACGCAAGGATGCGGAGGCTCATCTGCTCAAGGTTGTAAGAGATACCATAAAGCGAGGTGGAAAGGTGGTCGTCCCGGCCTTCGCCGTGGGGAGAAGCCAGGAGGTCATGGTTGCCCTTGAGGAGGCCATCCGCAAGAAGACCCTGGAGGAGATCCCGGTCTATCTGGACGGCATGATATACGAGGCAACCGCCATTCACACGACGTATCCTGAGTACCTTAACAATGAGCTTCGAGACCTGATATTCCACAGGGGGATCAACCCGTTCCTGTCCGAATGCTTCGTCCAGGTGGAGTCGCCAAAGCAGCGGGCCGAGATAATAGATGGCGATCCATGCGTCGTCTTGGCCACAAGCGGCATGCTCAACGGTGGCCCGATCATGGAGTACCTCAAGGGGCTGGGCCCGGGCGAGAAGAACACCCTTGTTATAGTGGGCTACCAGGCTGAAGGAACCCTCGGGCGGCGTATCCAGAAAGGCTGGAAGGAGATTCCGATGTCGGTGGAGGGCAAGACGCAGACCGTCAAGATGAACATGGAAGTGACTACTGTTGACGGCTTCTCCGGCCACTCAGACAGAAACCAGCTGATGGAGTTCGTGCGCAGGCTGTATCCAAAGCCTGGCCGGGTTCTCACCAATCATGGTGACGAGGCGAACTGTCTGGACCTGGCCAGCTCCCTGTATAAGCGGTATCGCATACCCACTATGGCTCCTATGAACCTGGAGACGGTCCGCCTGATCTGATGGGGTGGACCTCCGACGTCATGAAAAAGAATTTAATGGATTTGCACTAAGTGATGATGGAGCGAGGTAGTTTGTGAACGGTAAGAGGACTCGGATCATCAACGATCCATCAGATCTGGTTCCATTGCTCCAGGCTTTCGGCTCGGAAGTTCATAAGAAGGTGTTTGACGAGCTGTGCAAGGACTGGCGCACCGAGGCCGAGCTGGCAGAGCTGATCGGAGATGACCAGATGGTCAGCCGGTCGGTGGACATGCTCAGGAAGAGCGGTCTGGTGGAGACCAAGTGGAGGGTGCCACAGCCAGGCCAGAGCCCCGAGAAGGAGTATCATTCCACCTACTCCAGGGTGCAGGCCAACTTCTGGGCCACCATGGAGGATCTGAGCGAGCTTATCCGGCTCACATTCATGTCGGAAGAAGATCTGCGCGGGATCACCGCAAGCCTTCGAAAGCAGGTCGAGGCTGGAAATACCTCACTCTCCAACCTCTCCCGAGAGCTGGGGCTCAGCCAGGTCTTCATCCGTGGGGTTGCCAAGAGAGCTCATGGGCTCAACGTCCGGGGCCAGAGGGTGGAGCTCTCAGAGGACTGATAAGATGGTCAACGTATTGCAATCCAAGAGGGACAGCTCCAGATTCCAGATACTGGTGGAGATCGCAGCCCATCAGCCCAACCTGCGCCAAAAAGAGGTGGCTGATCGCCTCGGAGTCACGCCCCAGGCCATATCCGAGTATATCAAGGAGCTGGTGGCAGACGGGCTTGTGACCACCGACGGTCGGATGCGGTACCGCATAACAAAGGAAGGGGTGGAATGGCTGCTGGAGAGCGCAGCCGAGCTGAAGCGTTACGCCCGCGTGGTTATGGAGGAGATAATCAGCCACGTATCAGTCTGGGCTGCCATCGCCAGGACCCGGGTGCGAGAGGGCGAGAGGGTGTCCCTGATCATGGAGATGGGACTTCTATACGCGCTTCCTCTGGACACTCGCATAGAGGCCAGCGGCATAGCTATAAGCGATGCCGGGCCTGGAGAAGATCTTGGCGTATCCGACCTGCGAGGGCTGATCAGCCTCGATGAGGGAAAGGTCACAGTCTGCAAGGTTCCAAGGGTTCAGCTGGGGGGCACCAGATCAGCCGATCTTGCTGCCCTATCCGGGCTTTTGCGAGAAGGCATAATGGTTGGAGCGCTGGGCCTGGAAGGGCTAATTGCCCTGCGAAAGGCGGGACGGGAGCCGGATATACTCTTCGGCGCCAAGGAGGCGGCGGTGGAAGCTGCATTTCACGGGCTGTCCACCCTGGTGGTCAGCGTGGACGAACAGGTCCCAGGCTTGCTGAACCGGCTGGAGTCGGAAGGGCTCAAGTACGAGCTTATAGACCTGTCCAAATGATTCTGGTCGGAGCAGTCCAGCAGGCAAAGCTGTTGCATAGCTATTTCAGGAGCGTCTTTTAGATCATGAACCTTCATATCCTGGCCCAAGCGGAGCGGGCCCGTGTGCTTCTGATGCCTATCAAGGACGACCGTGTGCTCTTCGAGAGCTACCTGCGTCTGAAGGATACACCACAGGGACCTCGGCCGTTCAAGTTCCTGATAAAGAAGGAGACTGAGAGGTACCTGCCACCAGAAGATGCCATAAGGATGCTGCGAAAAGCCCGGGGGATATTCATCGTCCCAGGAGAATCCCCCCAGGAGAGCCGATTTTTGCAGATGTTGTCCGATTACCAGCTGGCCAGCCGGCCCATAGAGGTCTGTTCCCACTGCCTGGGCGAAAAAAAGCTCACCCTGATCGACAAGGGGGCTGTCAGCTACAAAGGCACAGCCATCTGCGAGCCATGTGCTCTGGCAGAGCTTAACCGTGAGGCGGAGTTCCGGTCGCTTGGTCGGGCCGCTAAGAATCATTTGGCCAGGCTGTTGCGCAGGCGCAGGAACCTGGATGAGGTGCTGGCTCTTCTGACACTGCAGCGCATCGATCCAGAGCTGACGCGTTTTGATGTCATAACGGCGAGCCGGGAAGAGGCGGGACTGGGTGTGGAAGACCTGGACCTGCCGCCGCCGCTCCTCGGCTTTCTCCAAAAACGCTTGACGCGCCTGCTTCCGGTACAGGCCAAGGCTGTGGAGCAGGGGCTGCTCGACGGCAAGAGCCAGCTGGTGGTCTCCGCCACTGCTACAGGAAAGAGCCTTGTGGGGGAGATGGCTGGACTTAAGAACCTGCTAGAAGAAAAGGGGAGGCTGCTTTTCTTAGTTCCGCTTGTGGCCCTTGCCAACCAGAAGTTCGACCAGCTCTCAGCTTATTCTTGTCTGGGCTTCTCATCGGCAATCAGGGTGGGGGTCAGCCGGATCAAGCTAGGCAACATGAAGCGGCTGCCCCGCGATCTGAACTCGGACATTATCGTCGGCACCTACGAGGGCATAGACCAGGCGATCCGTGCCGGGCAGAGTCTTGGGCAGGTGGGAACGGTAGTCATAGACGAGGTTCATATGCTTGAGGACAAGGACAGAGGCCATCGCCTCGCCGGCATGATATCCAGGCTGCGCTTCGTCGCTCCTTCTGCCCAGTTCATCTACCTATCTGCGACGGTAGGAAATCCTGCCTCGCTGGCCAGAGATCTCGAAGCTGAGCTGATAGAGTACGAGGTCAGGCCGGTTCCCATCGAGCGGCATTTGATATTCACTAGCGGAACGGAGAAGAGACAGCTAATCCGGCAGCTGGTGAAAAGCGCAGCCCAAAACCGCTCCTCAACCGGTTACAAGGGGCAAAGCATAGTTTTCACAAACTCGCGCCAGAACTGCTTCTCGATAGCTCAGTCCATAAACGGAGCTGCGCCATACCATGCCGGGCTGCAGTACCACGAGCGCAAGAGGATAGAGGATCTGTTTGTCCAGGGCAGGATAGACGTCGTGGTGACTACCTCCGCCCTGGCAGCCGGGGTTGACTTCCCGGCCTCCCATGTGATCTTCGAGTCGCTTGCTATGGGAATCGAGTGGCTGACCGTCCATGAGTTCAACCAGATGCTTGGCCGGGCCGGCCGCCCAGGTTACCACGACCGTGGCCTTGTTTATCTCCTGCCGGAACCTGGCCGTCGCTATGGCGGTGGGGCGGAGTCTGAGGACGAGGTGGCTCTTCGGCTGCTTCACGGCCAGATGGAGGACGTATCTCCGAATTATCAGGAAGAACAGCAGCTTGAGCAGGTGCTTGCCAATGCCTGCACGGCCAGGTCCCGTGACGACCTGGAGATGCTGCACAGCAGGACCATCGGGCTGGACGACCTGGACCGTTCCCTGTCCACGCTGGCAGGTGCCGGGCTGGTCAGGGGAATCGAGCCCACCAGGCTGGGCCGGGCGGCAGCCGCACACTTCTTAAGTCCTGTCCAGGTGGGGGTTATAGGAGATGGGCTGAGATGCGGCCTCAATCCTCTGGAGATCGCAGTCGAGCTGGAGACGTTTCAGGCCCTTTTTCTCAAGGCTGCAGACCGGATATCCGTCGCCCTGCACACCAGGATATCCCAGCGGGTGCTCCATGGTTCCTTCTACGACCTCATCAATAGCCCTGAGCTGCGTACCCTTGAGAACAAGATTCAGCAGCAGTGCCTGGACTTTGCCAGGGACTTCATGCGCTGCACATGCAGGGAGAACCCGTACTGCGGGTGCGTGGAGAAGCGGGTCAGCGAGCGGATACTGGAGCTGCGCATGGAGGGCAAGTCGCCGCAGGAGATAATCCGGGAGTTCAGCGACCGCTACGGCATCTATGCCTATCAGGGAGACCTGATAAACTACCTGGATCAGGCTGTGCGATACCTCGAAGCGGTTGAGGCCGTAGCCAGGGTAACGCGACAGGAAGGTCCGGCCCTGGTGGCTGCCAGGGCAAGAGAGCTGGTTGAAGGGGATTGAATCCCGGCTGCACGGCGCGTTTTCTTGGGTTCGAGGCAAAAGACCCACGTCCCCAGGGCTAACGACTTGCTCGCAGCTGCTTGGAAGTTCGTACCCAATCAGCTTACCGCCACTTTATCTTGTCGCCCTTGAGCTTGATTATATCGTTCTTCTCAAGGATTCTGGCGATCTCGGCAGCCATGCCGCTGGCATCGATTGAGATCACGTCCTGGCCGTTTTTGATCTCCAACTGGCAGAGGCTTTCGAACTCCTCCATGTCCATTCGGAGCGGCGCTTCCCGATCCATGAGGTCCATGAGCAGCATCCCCAGCAGGCGCAGGCTCAGATACTCGTCGGGGTATCTCTCCATGAACTCAGGAGCCATGGTATCGGAAACTGTGGTTGAGAACTCGTCAACGAATATGTCGAATACCTTCTGCATGCAGAAGGAGTGGAGATGTCTGGCCTGCTCAGGAGGCGTCTCGAATCGAGAGAGATCGGCCCGGATCAGCAATATTGGATCGTCCATTGACTGGCCAGGATCGCCCATATGTATGCCGTTCATATCCATGACAGCCTGGGCAAACTCCAGCGAATAAGTCGCCTCGATGAACGCATCCTGCAGCTCTTCTCGTCTGGTCTCGTCCAGGTTGGTGTCTTCATCCCCCTCGTCTTTGGCCAGATCGGACAGGGCGGTTTTCATTTCCGGCCAGGATGGTATGATCCGGCCAAGGTAGGCATTTCTGAACTCCTCGCCGGACAGCCCCTGCTGGAGGGCTTCACGCAAAGCCTCCAAATATCGCTCGTACTGATCGAAGTCCTCCACCAGTCCCCTGAGCTGGCTGGCACGGCCTTCAAGGGCCTCATACTCCTCACGTATGGGGACGAAGGATGGCCTGATCTCCGCCTTGATGCCTGCCTTTTTCAGCTGCTGCACAATCCAGGATGCTTCATCCCCGTCATACTCGCCCAGCTTGAACATGGTGCTTGGATTAAAGCGGATATGCTTAATAACCTGATGCCAAGAGGTTCATGAACCAACCGAATCCTTCCGTATCGTAATCCAGATATTAAATAAACTTTTTTGATCCATAATCAAGTAAACTTTATATACTTGCGCCTGCCACCAGCAAGCTGCATGCATATCATGGAAGGATTTCTGCCTCATCCCTGGTGGGAGATCTGGTTCCTGGCCTCAGCCCCTTTCGTCATCTACGGGGTGTCCAGGATCAACCAGATGACCAGGGAGAGGCGAGAGGCGCTTCCACTCCTGGCAGTGGCTGGGGCTTTTGTCTTCGTCCTCTCTTCGCTCAAGCTGCCCTCAGTGACCGGAAGCTGCTCTCATCCGACCGGAACCGGGATCGGCGCCATTCTCTTCGGCACCTGGATCACCTCGGTGCTGGCTGCCATCGTGCTGATCTATCAGGCTGTCTTCCTGGCCCACGGCGGCCTCTCCACCCTTGGAGCCAACGTGTTCTCGATGGGCGTCGCAGGTCCGGCAGCAGCCTATCTGATTTACAGGGCATCTTCCAGGGCGGGGCTTAACTTCTACCTGGGCGTCTTTGCCGCCACTGCGGTGGCCGACATGATCACTTATCTTGTGACTGCCATGCAGCTGGCACTGGCCTTCCCCTCCTCAAGCGGCAGCGTTCTTGAATCGTTCTGGGCATTCTCAGCCGTCTTCTCCCTGACTCAGTTGCCTTTGGCCCTGCTGGAAGGGGTGGTTGCAGCACTCATGTTCAAGTATATACTTCAGCTGCGAGGCGACGTGCTTTTGCGCTTAAATGTCTTATCTGAGAGCGCACTTGGCAGGCTTCGGGAGGGATTGTCCTGAGGGGCGAACTGCTGGCATCTCTGGCCTTAGTAGTCTTCTTCCTGGCCTTTTTGGCTGTCAACCAGACCGGAGAGCATTCCTGGGAAGGTGCAGACGGCCAGGCAGAGGACGTGATATCCGACCTCACCAACGGCACCTATCAGCCCTGGATAGGCTCCATATGGGAGCCGCCCAGCGGAGAGGTGGAGACCCTGTTCTTCAGCATTCAGGCAGCGGTAGGCGGCCTGATCATAGGTTATTTCCTGGGTTATTACCGGAGAGGCCGCCTGGAGGGAGCGTCCTGATACCGATATCTCTAGGCATCTGAGAAGAAGCTGCAGAGAGTCCAGGGGCCGTGAAGAATCTGGTTGGGGAGGCAGGTCAATTGCACGACATGCTGGAGACGTATGCCTACAGCGGCAGGCTTTCTGAGGTCAGCGCCAGCCTGAAGCTGCTGGTGGTCCTGGGTTCAGTCCTGATCTGCGTATCCTCTCCCGGCCCTCTGGCGCCCATGCTGATAGGCATCACCCTGGCAGGATCTGTGGTGGCCTGGTCCAGGGTGCCAGCAGGCGTATTCATCAGGATCCTCCTGATACCGCTCTCCTTTGCTCTTCTCAGCGCAATCGTGGTGATGCTGATGGGCGGCACTGGGGAGACGCTCTTCTCTTTCTCCCTGGCCGGTCATGGTGTGGCGGTCCGCAAAGGAGGAGCAGATCTGGGCCTCTTGTTGCTGTCGAGGACGTTTGGGGGAACATGCTCCATGTTGTTCCTGGCACTTACCACCCCCATGATGGAGGTCTTCTCAATCCTTGCGGCATGCAAGATGCCACAGGGTCTGGTAGAGCTCTCGATGCTGATCTACCGCTATATCTTCGTGCTGCTGGAGGAGGCTTCACTGATTCACAGCGCCCAGAATATGCGGCTTGGGTATGCCGGCCTGGCTGGAGCCATAAGGTCTTTCTCCATTCTTGGCTCGGTCCTATTCCTGCGTTCCTGGGAGAAGGGCGAGGCGCTTATTACCACCATGGACGCTCGGTGCTACAGCGGCCGCCTCGCCCTGGCCACGACCATGCCGATCTCAGGGCCGGGCCTCGCCGCTGCTCTTGCCTACCTGCTGGTCATGGCATCAGTGGCCTGGCTGGGCAGGGACGTGACTCTGATCTGAAAAGGAGTTGGGCCCAACGACCGACATACTGAGTGCGAAAGATCTGGTGTTCTCATACAGCGACGGCCACCAGGCGCTTCGTGGGGTCACGGTGGCCCTGGATGAGGGGAGCAAAGTTGCCCTGGTTGGCCCTAACGGTGCCGGCAAGTCGACGCTCATGCTCATGTTCAACGCCATACTGCGCCCGACCACAGGAAGCGTGCTGTTCCGGCAAAAGGCGATCTCATACAGCCAATCCTCGGTCCATGAGATCCGAAAGCATGTGGGTATGGTGCTTCAGAATCCCGACGACCAGATCTTCGCTCCCACCGTTTATCAGGACGTGGCCTTCGGGCCGATCAACCTGGGCTATCCCCAGGAGAAGGTGGACCGCTATGTGGGGTATGCATTGAGCTATGTGGGGCTTTCAGGGTACGAGAAGCGCCCCCCACATCACCTTAGTGGCGGAGAGAAGAAGCGCGTCGCACTGGCGGGAGTGCTTGCGATGGAGCCAGATGTGCTGGTCTTAGATGAGCCGACAAGCAATCTGGACCCTGCAAGCGCTGAGGAGATAATGGAGATGCTGGATGAGCTGAACCTCTACGGCAAGACCGTGATAATAGCCACCCATGACGTGGAGCTCGCTTACCGCTGGGCAGACCAGGTTGTGTTGATGGATAGCGGAATGGTTCTCAGGCAGGGGCCTCCGGAGGATGTATTCTCGGAGACCAGGATTCTGCGGAGAGCCAGAATGAAGCTGCCGGTGGTTGTGGAGCTCTACAGGGAGATGGCTGCCCGCGGGCTAATAGAGCGGACCGATTCGCCTCCCAAGTCGGTCCTTGCCCTGCTCGATATGATGGACAGGCAGGCCAGGGCAGACGGGCGCCAGCGATCTTTGGCGCGGCCTGGAAAGATCTTCGTCTGCGACCTCGAAAAAGCAGACGCCGGTTCCATCCGGGACCTGCTATCCTTTGGCCAGGCCAGCTACATCGGGGCCATGGGGACCAGAGCCAAGCTGATGGCTCAGGACGAGCAGCTGGACCTGGACTTTTCGTATGGCGTGATCGATAAATGCATCCTAAAGGCCATCGCCGGCAAGACATCCCTCATCATAACCTCCGGCGGCATGGTGGAGCGGGCCATCACAAGGATAAGGGAATACAGCGCAGAGTCCGGGGTCCGGATCGAGGCTGAAGAGCTGAATAACAGACCTCCCGTGGGTGGCGTTAAGGATTGAGCGGGTAGGGGAGTGGGGGTTAGAAAAAAGGATGAGTTTACCCGCTCACGAATCTACCTTTTGTTGATCATATAAATAGTTTTCCAGACTGGCGAGAGGAAAGGCTCCACCACTATCGATTAATCTTTTGACCACAATTGGATTGTGCTGGCCAGATCAGCCACCTATTGGCAAACAGCAGGGCTTTGGTTAAGGCAAACATGATGTCATCGATTTCTGATAAAACCATCGGAAGAGGGCTTCCGGTCCGATTCGCATTGATCATCTCCGGCGCTCCCAGGCCCGCTGAAGTGCGATCTTTCCGGCGAAGGCCCCGGCTACGAAGCCGGCATCGATGTTCACCACTGCCAGGACCGAGCAGGACTGAAGCATGCTTAAAAGAGCCGCCTGGCCCTTCCCTCCTGCGCCATACCCGGTCGAGACTGGAAGGCCTATTACCGGTGCATCGACAAGCCCCGCCACCACTGCAGGAAGCGTGCCCTCTCTGCCTGCAGCCACCACCAGGGCGTCCATCGACCTCATCCGCTCCAGGGTGGGAAACAGGCGGTGAATTCCTGCCACACCGACATCGTAATCACAGGTTATGCGGCAACCCATCTCCTCTGCTGTTATCCTGGCCTCCTCTGCCACAGGGATGTCGGCTGTACCGGCAGACAGCACCCCGACCCGCCCCCCCAAGTCCTTCCACTCTCCACGGCGGAGCAGGGCGATACGGGCCTGCTCGCTCCAACTGAAGCTGGCCCCTTCGGGCACGCTGGCGCATCTCAAGGCCTCCAGCTGAGGCTGGGATACCCTGGTTATGATCACCGAACCGGCGGCATTCAGGTGAGCCAGGGCGATCTCGACCAGGCCCTCAGCTGTCTTTCCCTCGGCAAGCACCGCTTCAGGGACACCGATCCTGTCAGCCCGCCACGGATCGATCTTGGCGATCTCGCCCACCTGGTTATAGCTGAGCATCCGGACCTGCCTGACCGCCTCCTCGACAGAGATCTCCTGGCAGGAGAGCTTCTTCAACAGATCTCGCAGAGGGGTATTCATGACCGGTGGTTAAGGATTGCTGGGCATAAAGGTTTATCTTTCAGCCTCTGCCTCTCAGCTATTATATGAGGATCAACCTTGACCTGCATATCCATTCCCGGTTCTCCGCAGCCACATCCGAGCGCATGGACCTGACGATGATCGCGGTTGAGGCTGCAAAGAAAGGGGTGGAGCTGGTCGGTACTGGTGACTGTTTCCATCCGCGCTGGCAGGAGGAGATAGGAAGGCTGGCCGAGGAGGATGGAGTATTTCGGCTTTCCGAGGGCCGGCTTTTTAGGTCCTCCTTCGTGCTCTCCGGCGAGGTTGAGGACTGCAATAAGGTCCACCACCTGATACTTGTCCCCGATATGGCCAAGGCCCAGGAGCTCTCGGCGATCTTCGCCGCCCATTCAGCCAACCTCCACTCTGAAGGCCGGCCTGCGCTGCAGATGGAGGGGCCAGCCATAGCAGACGCCGCTCGGGAAGCGGGCTGTCTGATTGGGCCATCTCACGCCTTCACCCCGTGGACAGGCGTCTTCGCCCACCACCGGACATTGAGAGAGGCTTATGGCGGCGGCGCCTCTTCCATTGACTTCCTGGAGCTTGGACTATCTGCAGATTCCGATTATGCCGACCGCATATCTGAGCTTCACCCGTTGACTTTCCTGACCAACTCCGATGCTCATTCCCCGTGGTCGAACAAGCTTGGCCGGGAGTTCAACCAGATGGAGATGGAGGAGATAAGCTTCCCCGAACTGGCCATGGCTATCCGCCGGCACCGGGGACGCCGCCCAACGCTCAACGTGGGATTTTATCCTGAGGAGGGAAAGTACAACCGCACAGCCTGCACCCGGTGTTACCAGCAGTACTCCCGCCAGGAGATGGAGGATCGACTGGGGCGGTGCCGCTGCGGTGGGCTGATCAAGATGGGTGTTCGGGACCGGGTGGATATGCTGGCCGATCTGCCTCAGGTCGTCCACCCAGCCCACCGCCCCCCATACCTGCATCTCATACCGCTTGTTGAGATCGTTGCCATGGCTCTGGGGCATAAGAACGTCAATACGGCTGGGGTTGCGCGGGTATGCAGCCAGATGATAGGCAGCAATACTGAGATCGAGGTCCTCTTAAAATCCGACCTTTCCAGCCTAAATGCAGAGCCACGGGTTCTGCAGGCTCTTCGTGCCTTCAGGCAAGGGACGGTGATCGTCAGACCGGGTGGGGGAGGACGATACGGCCAGGTGAGCCTGCCGGATACGGCAGAAGGCCGGATCGATGAGCGCGATACGGGCTCGAAGCCGATTCCTTGCGGAGTAGAGGAGCCCACTAATCGCAGCCGGCTCCAGAGGTCTCTGCTGGACTATTGAGGCTGCATCCTCGAGGTCGTTGATGTCAGGACTGCCTGACCGCCTATGAGGATGCAACCCCTCTTCAGACTTGAGTCTTGCCTTTTTCACTGGCGATCACGCCGTCACTAGACCGGCGTGCAGTCCGGGCATGCGTAGTCAGGCGTCGGCTCTGAGCGTCCGCAGGCTGAGCAGGGCACCCAATCAGGGGCCTGCAGCGAGGCAGGGCAGGACAGGCCGAAGCAGGTGGGCGGATGCCACCCGGATCTGGATGAGGCCACTCTCCCTGTGCCGCCCACCTCAACTCTCGCTACCAGGTCGGCAGAGGCTGCGTCTGGCCCGTCCACCGAGTACACCTCAACGTGGGCGCTGTTGGCATATATCCCGTCTCCGGGAGCACTTGACAGGTACTCGATCACCCTGGTCTCACCTGGCTGCAGGTCCACGATGGTCCAGGCAACTTCAGATCCGTGCTGATACGACGGATCGACGGTAGAGCTGACCAGGCTCATTCCGTCAGGCAGATGATCCTGGATGAAGGCAACCATCGTGTAGTCCTCCCGGTTTGTCAGGCTTATGCGGTAGAGCACCATCGTTGTATTGTTCACCACATTGGCAGTCTTGCGGGCGTCAAGCTGGGGCGGGCAGCAGGTCAGCCAGCTCAGCTGCACTGCTGAGAAGTTGCTGGCAACCGTCTGGCCGTCTTCGTGAGTCCCAGTTGCGAGCACCCGGTTGACCAGGTTGTCCTCCTCATCGGTGATGTTCAGTCGCAGCCGTATCTCGACGGCTTCTCCCACTCCCAGGTTTCGCAGCGTCCAGTTGGCCTGGCCATCCTGGAGCGCGGAAGGCCTGATGGAGGAGTCCACGAACTCAGTTCCAGGCGGGAAGAGGTCCATTACCTGCACAGGTGCGAAGTCCACGTTTCCGTCGTTCTCAACGAGTATTCTGTAATCTGCCAGGGTGCTACTCGACAGGTCCACATGCACATCTTTTTGGATGTACAGGTGAGGCTGATCATATCTGGCCACCCCGGTGAACCGGATCTGCCTTTCAATCTCGTACTCGCCCACATATCGATCGTAGGCAACTGCATCCATGCCGGAATGGTTGCGGGCCCTATCAGACTTCACCGCCTTGAAGTCTGCCGTTCCTTTGAAGCTGGCCTTCGTGCTCATCTCGTTGAGACCAGGTGCTTTGGTCTCCTTCTGCAGTCTGTCCAGGTAGTGGAACTCCTCGCCGATATAAGTGCCACCAAAACTGCCGGACCCGGACGGGTTGCTTTTGGACCACATTCCTTCGCTCCATCTGCCGGAGGCGTTAACCCAGCGGCTCTCGGTGAGCTGATAGCTGGAACGATCATGGGCCAGCTCGATATCCTTGGCAATGTAGCTGGTGCTGGTATCTATCAGCTCTTCCACCTGGTATGATCCGCTGCCCGATTCATGGGTACGCTGACTCTCGCCAACGCGCTGATCCACTGAGACCAATCCCTGACCTGATATCGAGCGGTTGGCTACCACGCTCTCCCCATAGGCGTCCATCTTACGATACACCCGGAAGCTGCCAAGATAATCCTCCCTTGATTCGAGGACAGGCTCTGCCTCCCATCTGGACTTATTGGTGAGATTTTCCTTGAGCTTCATGGCCCCGAAGTGGGCCATGCCCTCGAAATCAGAATCCACAAGGAGTGTGGTCCCGTTTTCGTCCATCAGCAGGCTGCTCTCCCGATCGATCCGATTGGAGTAGGTGTACTCCTCGTTGGTGCTGGCTGCCAATCCCAGGTTTTGCGTTCGCTGCTTCTCGATCCATTTGGTGGAGTAGCTCAGGGATCGATTCTTGGGCAGGTCGAACGATGTGGGATGATAGGTGGCTGATAGGCTCTTGTTCCAGCTTATCGAGCTGTTCTTATTGCGGTAGCTGATCTGGTCCGAAGAGTCGTAAGAGCCGCTTCCGTGCTCTCTTACGCTGGCGCATGTGGACGGCGGACCCACCTGGACATCTACCTTGGCCGGATTGGCCGATACGCTGTCGTACAGGACCCAGGCTGTGCCCTCCTGGCGGTACAGGAAGGCCTGATTGATCAGTATGACCGGCTTGGTGCACAGGTCGTTGTTGACGTTTACGAAGCCCTCACCCTGCACGCTCTGATCCATGAGAAATGTGGTGTTGCCGATGATCTCAGCCACCTGGACCAGGATCTCGATCTTCACCGTCTTGTCCTGTCCAAGAGAGATCACCCAGATATTATCTCCCTGGGTGGGCTGGGGCGAAGCTGATACGAAAGCCACGCCCCGTGGATACTGGTCCACGATCTTGTACGTGCCGCTTTGTGTGGCATGGAAGGTGATGGTGTAAGTCACCAGGTCGCCAGGGCCGACCACCCTTGGGGTGGCGGTCTTGGTAAAGAGCCCTTCTGCCAGAAGCAGAGTCGCCTCGTCCTCATCGGTGACTGCGTCGCCTCCCTGCAACGGGAAGCCCACAACGGTGGCAAGATTGACCAGAGGGCTTTTGTCCTCCTGCCGCACCAGGTACGGGATCTCGAAGGCCTTCTCCTCGCCCACGTCCAGGTCGAAGGGATCCAGCTCCAGGTCCAGCATGGTGTCCGAGACGATGATATCAACCAGTGGAACGTTTCCGGTGTTGCGAACGGCGATCCGGTAGGCGACCTCTTCGCCGGGTCTGGCGGACTCTGGCGTTACCGTCTTGTCTATGGAGATGCCGGGTAAGGGCACCAGGCCCACCTCTACGGTGGCAGAGGCCGAGCCCTCCACCGGCAGACCGTCAGGATCGGTCCCAGTGGCTTTGACCCGGTTCTCCAGGTATCTGGACGGGACCAGCAGACCAGGAGTCTTGCGGTACTGCTGGCTGAGAAGCTCACCTGCAATGTCAAGGACCTGCACCAGGGTGTCTCCAGTCTGGTAGTCTCTGATAGTCAGTGTCTTCTGACCGGCCGCCGGCATATCGTAGTCTATTCGCAGGGACTGCCTTGTGGACTGAGAGGTGTAGAGGTCAGACCTCCCAGCTGGCCCGTACAGGGAGAGGAGCTGATCATCCTGCGAGGTTCGGGAGAACTCAGACCTGATCAGCGTCTCGTTCTGGTCTAAAATCTCCAATAGCTGCTGGCCGTCGGTCATATTGGTGTAGCTGCAGACGGATAAGTTGCCGCCAGCCGCGCTGGGCAGCTCCTGGCACAGGCCGCCGCTTCGGTTAAAGCTGTCCCGCTCTGCAATCATCCGCTCCAGTCGGAGCTCAAGGACCGTGCGGTTTCTCAGGAGGGCCTGTATGATCTCTTCGCCTGCCAGAGGCTCACCATCAGCTGGCCCCGAGTCGGTCATCACATGCAACCGGGGCTCTTGCTGGATATGCTCCGGTTCTGCGGACATTTTGTTGAGCGCCAGCTGCAAAGACTCGTCCACCCTGGCAGAAACGTGGATCACAACAGGGCTGTCGTGCGGCGACAGGCTATCGATCGTCCAGGTGATTGTCTGGCCTGAGATATCCCGGCTGCCCGAGAAGTCATCGCTCTGATAGATCAAGCCAAGAGGCAGCGTATCCTCCACCACCAGCGGTGAGAGGATCGCTTCGCCGTTATTGGATACGGTTATGGTGAATGTGACTGTATCTCCGGGATAGGCCACAGTGGGTGAAGCCTCCTTGGTCACGTCGATCGATGCGATCTGAGGCTCCTCCTGCTCCACAATTATCTCGGTGGTAGCCGTACTGCAGTCAGTTGCATCCGGATCAGCATCCGCGTGTGTCAAGCAGGCGGTATTGGATAAGGCCTCTATCTCCAGATCTTTGATGCTGTATGGGACCTTCACCGTGATGGTCAGGACAGGTGGCGAAGCTTCTCTCGCCAGATCGCCTATTCTCCAGGAGATCGTTCGGCTATTCGAGTCGTAGCTGAATGTTCCAACCGATGCGTCTGCCGTATCGTAATCCACGCCGTTTGGCAGGGTATCGGTGACCACTACATCATGGGCATCGGATGGGCCGCTGTTTGTTACTGTCACGGTATATGTCAATTGAGTTTCGGAATTTACCGGGATTATAACCGGATCTGGGGAGTCGGTCTTTTCCAGATCCACATCCGCAATGCATGGATCGATGTTTATCAGTATTTCGTCGCTGACCTCCTCAACGCAGGCAATTGCCGGAATGGCGCTCAGCGTCAGGATGACTGAGCCTGAAGCGAGATCTCCGGCTCCCGGGTAGTATGTGGTGCTTGATGATCCAGGGTTCTGGAAGGATCCGTCGCCGCGAGTCGTCCATGTCGGGGTGGACTGGTCGGAGGCTGTCCCGGCCAGCTGTACCGGGCTGTCGGAGCATACGGTCTGGTCGGGTCCGGCAGAGACCCAGACGGCTTCATTGGCGTTGTTCACGGTGACCTTCTGGTCGCAGCTTGTCTGATGGCCGGAGCTGTCGGTCACGGTCCAGGTGATCGTTGTGGTTCCAATCGGGTACGGATCGTTCAATGCCTGGCCATCGCTGCGGACTCCCTGAACCGATCCTATTTTGCAGTTGTCGTCTGCAGTCGGTTCGGTCACGGTCGCCTGCGCATTGCAAACGCCTTCATCGGTATTAGTCTCGATGTCTTCCGGACATGTAAGCGCAGGGTCCTCGTCGTCTGTGACGGTGACATCAAACGAGCAGCTGACCGAGTTTCCAGCGTTATCGGTGGCAGTGTACGTGACTGTAGTCGTCCCTACAGGAAACGTCTCTGCTGGCTCGTGGTCTGATGATAGCTCAACCTCCCCGCAGTTGTCAGTGGCTGCAGGCGGTGTCCAGGTAACCGTTGCACTGCACGTTCCTTCAGCCGCGGTCTGTGTGATATCGTCCGGACATGTCAGCGACGGGTCCTCGTCGTCTGTGACGGTGACGTCAAACGAGCAGCTGACCGAGTTTCCAGCGTTATCGGTGGCAGTGTACGTGACTGTAGTCGTCCCTACAGGGAACGTCTCTGCTGGCTCGTGGTCTGATGATAGCTCAACCTCCCCGCAGTTGTCAGTGGCTGCAGGCGGTGTCCAGGTAACCGTTGCACTGCATGTTCCCTCGTCTGCGGTCTGTGTGATATCGTCCGGACATGTAAATGCAGGGTCCTCGTCGTCTGTGACGGTGACATCAAACGAGCAGCTGACCGAGTTTCCAGCGTCATCGGTGGCAGTGTACGTGACTGTAGTCGTCCCTACCGGAAACGTCTCTCCCGGCTGGTGGTCTGATGATAGATCAACCTCCCCGCAGTTGTCAGTGGCTGCAGGCGGTGTCCATGTGACAATCGCACCGCATGTTCCCTCGTCTGCGGTCTGTGTGATATCGTCCGGACATGTCAGCGACGGATTCTCGTCGTCTGTGACGGTGACATCAAACGAACAGCTGACCGAGTTTCCAGCGTTATCGGTGGCAGTGTACGTGAC
>Ga0208940_1000924_pt1 | contig 33129 bp, 26 predicted proteins | sample AD_JPNNA6_MetaG_FD_184445 | JGI IMG/M metagenome (GOLD analysis project Ga0208940, IMG submission 184445) | Active sludge microbial communities of municipal wastewater-treating anaerobic digesters from Japan - AD_JPNNA6_MetaG (SPAdes) (version 2) | ecosystem: Engineered > Bioreactor > Anaerobic... | reverse complement strand
TACTTTTGCAATGCAGACAAGCGCTAAATGCAAACTCGTAACCGGAAGTATTAGAAAACTTAAAATCGGATCGCTTGTATATTCCGGAGGAATACCTGAGAATTCTGCCAAAAATACGGCTAATATGGATGTTAATTCAAACGTCAAGTCTATGAAGATCGATGATTTTGAGACATTTCTCGGTTTAACTCAAGGCGATACAATGGATAAAGCTGTACAAATTCTTGGAAAACCAACTGAGATTGCAAAAGAAGACAAATTGGATATTACAATAGATTATTTTTGGAATAATGAAGAGAATTGTTATATTACTGTTTATTCACAATCTTATCGTGGAAAACATAATATAATAGGTAGCATCTCTATTTCATCTAGCTTTTATAAATTTGATCAGAATATTAATAAATCTTTTTATATCGATACAACTAATCAGGGTACAGTGCATTATCTTCATTCAAGAGGAGTTAAAGACTCTGCTCTTGATTTGTTCGGAGTTAGTGCTCAGGATATTATAAATATATTCGGCGATACGAAAGAAACTACTTTATCAAATGATAATACCTTTAAATATACGTATAAAACATCAAATGGTCGAAAAGTTATTTTTAGTTTCTATACTAGTGAAGATAAATTAGAATCTATAACTGTATATTTGAAAAGCTAAAGCTTTATTGCAAAAGAGATATATGAGAAATTATATTTATAAGAGAGGAACAAAGTGAGTAGATTATTTTCAGTTGTGACAAGCATTATGGTATTATCTCTGTCTTTTACACTTCATTCACAGGTTGATCGAGCTGGAACAATCATAAAGATAAACGGAAATGAAATTATCGTTCGAAATGAAAATCCGGCAGAACCTTTTGTCATGGGTGAAACTCTCCATTTATTGACCGGCGATAAATCCGTTATTCTTCAGGTAACATTTCCTATGCAGTCAAGTGTGAAGTGCAGGATCATATCAGGAAGCGTTGGAAGTCTCAAAATAGGAACTCTTGTATATTCGGGTGGAATGCCCAAAAACAAAATCAAAGATATATTTAAGGCGACTAAAAGATCAAACGATATAGTAATGAATATTGACGATTTTGAAACATTTCTTGGTTTAACCAAAGGAGACACCTTAGAGAAGGCTGAGAGCATTCTCGGTAAACCTTCTAAAATTGTAAAAAGCGAGAAGACAAAGAATTCTAGCGGTTATTATCTCGGCATGCCTTTAAAGATTGAAAAAGACAAATCGAAGGATTCGATAGATTATTATTGGGGTGATGAAATAGAAAAAGATTGCAACATACGTTTTTTTTCTAAAGATATTCATAATCACATAATCTATAGTATTACAATTAATTCGAATAAATATAATAAAAAATATGAACGATCCTTTTATAAAAGCACGACCCAACAAGGATCCGTGCATTATCTCCGCTCAAAAGGATTAAATGATACCGCGCTTGATTTATTCGGACTCAGTTGGATGCAAATCGATTTAATATTTGGGAATCCGGTAGAAAGGTATTTTATTAACGATACAAGAAAGCATACTTATATAACATCGTCTGATTATTCTGTTGTTTTTTGTTTCGATGAGAGAGAAAATAAGTTATATGAAATTATTGTCCGATTTGACTGAGACCATCTTGCAAAAGATATTTTACTTTTTATTATTTAAAAGAGAGGAGCACAGTGCATAGAGTTATAAATATTTTGATGAGCTTATATGTGTTCTTTCTGTCTTTTTCCCTCAATAGTCAGGTTGACCACGCCGGGACAGTAATCAAAATTAAAGGCGGAGAGATTACTGTTAGAAATGAGAACCCCGACGCTCCATTTGTCATGGGAGAAACACTGCGCCTTTTGACCGGTGATAAATCTGTTCTGCTTCAGGTTACTTTTGCAATGCAGACAAGCGCTAAATGCAAACTCGTAACCGGAAGTATTAGAAAACTTAAAATCGGATCGCTTGTATATTCCGGAGGAATACCTGAAAACCCGGTAATAAATATTATAAAGATGAGAGTAAATACAAACGTCAAATCAATGAAAATCGATGATTTTGAGATATTTCTCGGTTTAAAAAAAGGAGATACAATAGATAAAGCTGAGAGAATTCTAGGTATGCCGACAGAGAAATCGACCGGTTTAACAAAAAGCGATCAAATTCCCGATACGTCAATAGAGAATTCAAAAGGAGATATTTGGAAAAACTCAACAAACTATTATTGGAAAAATTCAACAAATTATTATTGGAAAAATTCAACAAATTATTATTGGGAAAATGAAGAAAATTGCTATGTTAATGTTTGTTCGCAAACAAAGCATAATAAGATAAGCAATATTTCTGTTTCATCGAGTTTTTATAAATTTAATAATAATTTGAAAAGATCGTTTTATCTTGATACAACTAGGGAAGGAATAGTTCACTATCTCCGTTCAAGAGGAATCATAGACGCCGCACTTAATCTGTTTGGACTTTTTCCGCAGGACATAGTTAAGATACTTGGTAATCCTGAAAAAGTATCAAAGTCAGAGGACAATTCATATTATATATATCATTATAAAACATCATCTGGAAACTCAGTGAGTTTTCATTTCAATATCAATGAAGATAAATTATACTATATGTCGATTTCTTTTAAGTGAATTTTATTATTGAACTACATAATCTATTTATTTGTTTAAAGAGAGGAGCAAAGTGCATAGAGTTATAAATATTTTGATGAGCATTTTAATATTATCGCTCGTCTCATGTTCCAAGAAAAAATCCGTCGAGGACATGCTGAAAGACGAAACAAAGATTACAGAAAATGCAGATATCAACAAAAAGCTTTCAGAACTCAAAACTAAACTTTCATCCGCGAAAGACGACTTTGAAAGATCAGAAATTCACGGTCAGATTTCGGAGATAGAATTCCAAAAAGGAGATATTATATCTTCAAGAAAAAGCGCGAATGAAGCTGTTAAGCTTTATCCCCAGTCGGCATTCGCTCATTATGCGCTAGGAAAATCACTTCTTCTCGAAAGCAGACTTTCTGAGGCAGAAACAGAATTGAACACGGCTGTATCAATTGATCAGAAGCACGCGCCTTCTTGGTACGAGCTCGGCAATCTTAATTACATCAGAAAGAATTACACAAATGCCGTAACGATGTATCAGCGGGCAGTTTCGCTTAATAAGAATTTCTATGAAGCATATAATAATCTCGGATCTACTTTATATGTCCTCAAAAAAGGAAAAGAATCCGAACAGGCTTTTCTAAAAGTCCAGTCAATCAAAAGCGACTTTGCTCCATTGTACAAAAACATGGGCTTATTATATGAAAAAGTTCTCAATGATAAAGAGAAAGCCGCGGCGAGCTATAAGGAGTATCTCAAACACCGGCCTAATGCACCTGAACGAGCTGCCGTCAAATTCTGGATAAAGGCATTGGAGAACTAAGATGAAAAAATTATTAACAACAATCATCATAATCTGTATGTTCGCAGGACTTTCTCTTCTTTCTGATGAAGAAAAAATATGTTTTGCCGTAACCCCTTTCATCCCTCTCACTGAAAGCGCAGAAGCAGAAAATGCCGGAACAAATGCCGCATCAATTCTTGAAAATTCTTTTTCAAGCGGAAAATGGTTTGAATTCAGAAAAAGCGGCGAACTTCAATCTTTTATTGATGATCTTTCTCTGGCTCAAGCCGGAATCGGCGACGAGAATGCTCTTCTTTCGAAAGGAAAAAGTCTTCAGATCAAATATCTTACCGTAGGATCTGTTGCGAAATTCGGTAATCATTATGAAATAGATTCCAGATCAGTTAATATCGACAACTGGGGAATAATGCATTCATCCGGCTGCTCCGCTATAGATGTTGAAAGTGCGTGCAATTTCATCAACAAAGACGTCGAAATAACTCTCACCCGCGAAGATCTTGAAAAGAAGGAAAAAGAAACTGCAAATCTTCCTATAATTGCTGTAAGCCGCTTTGAAGAAGGAAACCTTGATGCTCAGAATGCCGGTTACGGCGGAGCTTTTTCAGAAGTTTTAAACAGCGAACTCGGTGCCCGCTCTGCAATAGCCGCAGTTGAAAGAACTCATCTTAGGTCTGTAATTGATGCGAAAGAAATCGAAATGTGCGGAATTTACGGTTCCGGAACAGACAAAGCTTTCAGCGAAAGGGGAATACAATACAGAGTCGATGGAGAAATTAAAGTATTTCCATCATCAATATGCATACGCTACAAAGTAAATTCTACAACAGAAGAAAGAACCGTTTATATGGGATTCTCGGAAATCGGAAGTTTGAACGGAATCCGTCCTCTTGCGCGCAAAATAGCCCAGGAAATTGAAGATGCGATAAACAACAAAATAGGAACTCTTCAAATTCAGACTCAACCTTCATCGGCGGATATTGTCATCGACGGACAGCCTTCCGGAAAATCTCCGCTTGTAGTTTCCTTAGTAAAAGGCGAACATTCAATCCGTGCATCTTTTCAGGGATATGAGAGCGCCGATATTTCAATAGTTCTTGAGCCTGCGCGTGTAACAGAGAAGATTATCAAACTCGAAATAATCAGCACAGAGCTTTATGACCAGGCAGTTAATCTTGAACAGAGAAAAAATTGGAAGGGAGCTGTTGCAAAATATGACGAGTACATACACCGATACAACACTAGCGGCGATGTAAACAGAGCTGTTTACAGAAAAGGGCATATTCAGCTTCTTTATCTCAATGACGCTCAAGCAGCTCTTGCGACATTTGAATCTCTCGTGAAGCGCTATCCCGATTCAGAGACAAGAGCAGAAGCGTACTTTGGAATGGCTCGTTCTTATAAGTCTTTAAAGGACAATGAAAATCTAAAATCTATTCTTGAAATTCTTTACCAGAAATATCCAAATGAATTGGCAACCGAGGAAGCAGGATATGTTTTCGGCGGAAGATACTAAGGAGATATCAAATGAAAAAAATAATTACAGGATTATTTTTTTTTATCACTCGCTTTTTTTCTTAATTCACAGACAAATCGAGCAGGAACAATAATAAAAATTAGCGGGTCAGAAATAACCGTTAAAAACGAAAATGCGCAGAAACCATTTCAAATGGGAGAAACACTTCGTCTTTTAACAGGTGATGAATCAGTTGTTTTACGTGTTGTTTTCCCAATCCAGACTTCTGCAAAATGCGAATTGATATCCGGAAGTATAAATTCTCTTAAGGCTGGTTCTGTTGTTTCTTCCGGAGAACATCAATCAACAAATAAGGCAGTTATTAAACCTTTGACAAAACTACAGCCTGTTAAAATCGAATCAATAAAACTTGATGATTTTGATTCTTTTCTCGGATTCTCAAAAGGAAATTTAGTAGAGAGTGCTGAAAAGATTCTTGGTCCTCCTTTCATTAAAATGCCAACAAAGTTAATGATCAATATTGATAATAAAAGAATTCTTGTCTGGAGGGACTTGACCAGGGAAAATGAAATTAAAGTTGTAATAGAAACCAAAATTGTGAATAATCTGAAAATTATTTCCTCTATCTCTGTAGGATCAACTACGATAAAAGGGAAAAAAAAAGTATTATCAGGATACATCATTCTCAGGAACTATTTCTTTTCTTTTATCAAAAGGAATTGATGATTCCAAGCTTAATCTTTTAGGAACTCCAGCTTCAAAAATTATTTCAATTTTTGGAGAACCTGTTAAGAGAAAAAACGGACCTGAATTTTATACATATTCGTATTTATCATCTAAAGGAACAAAAATCTTTTTCGGTTTTTATGGACATGAAAATCTTCTTCATTCAATAGAAGTTCATTATTAATAGATAGAATGCCTTTTTTATGTTTTCAGAGAAATAATGCATTACACAGTATGATTCAGAATAATAGATTCCTTGCTGAATCTATTATTATCTCACTTTTTAGGCATAATTCTTGAAATACTTGCGGCAAAATGCCGCAAGTTTGCTGTTCCGAGTAATTATTACATCACTTGAATACAGGAGTTTCGGCAGGCAAGAATATATTCTGATTTCCTTCGAGACTGCATTTTGCGCTTGTCATCATTGGAAATGTAACTTTTAGAATATATTTTTTTCCCTCAATTACTACATAAACTGAGTCGCCTATTTTAATATTATCGCCGGCACTTCCGTATGAAATAATAATTTCGTTACCTTTCACTTTTCTCACTTTCCCGACATATCTTCCTGCAATAGTATTGGACCCTTTTGATGAAACAGAATTAGACGAATTCATAATTTTACTGAATAAGCCTTTCGTATAAAATACACTCTTAAATTCTGAAAGTCTTATCTTTTCATTTCCGTCTAACCATGATAATAAATCAATAGCTTTTGTTGTTCCATCATAATTGCCATCAGGAGAAACAAGAACCCAATCTTTATGATTTAGTATCATCATATTCGCTATTAGTTCACCTGTTGAAAAATTAAAAAATTGAATTAGCCTGTATGAATGAAAAACAAGAATATCATTTCTAATATCTGAACTCATCGATTCATAAAAAGATATTCCATCACCGGTGAAGCTAATTGGTATATTATTTATCACTTTAGAATTCTTTAAATCATAACAAACAAGATCGTAATCACCTCCAAGAAAATGAATAAACATCTTTGCATCTTTACCAATATAGTAAGAACCAATCGTAGAACCAAAAAGAATTCCGATTTTTTGAATATTTCCAGTTGCTTTTTCTGTAATATTTATGTATCTACATTTAAACATATAACCAATTGCTTCTGATAAATATTTTCCATCAGCACTAACTTTTTGCTCATAATACCTATGTAAAGAATCAGGATTAATAACCGGATCAGATTTTGATACAAGTTCAGGTTGTATATTGCTAATATCTATAATTCCAGTAGAATCCATGAGAATTTTTTCTCCTCTAGCTGGAATTATCAAAAGCTGTTTCTTATCAGAACTTATTTTTACTTGTTTAATGGAAAGAAATTCATACGGGTACTTTTTTTTTCCCGCTATTAAATGTATAGTTCTTCCATTTTCAGTAATTGTTGCCATCTTAGGAGAACTGCATCCGGCAATAATTATAGATACTACTATTACTAATAAAGTATTTCTTAAGTGAGAACTCATTATATTTCCTCATACTTATTTTTTATCAATGATCACAATGAAAATCTTCATTGTGATCAAGTCTTTTTCTGACATTATTATGACTTTAAATATATCTTTTATTATTTAGTTTGAAAAAAAGTTAAAAAGTTTTAATCTTTTCGAAAAAAATATCAGAAGATGTGCCATTACGATATAGATACTCTTCGCAATTTCATAAATCGATATAGAATCAGATAATAACTGCATCAATATTTCTACAAGTATCAGTATGATAAAAAATATAACATTATACAGTTAATAAGTTAACTTAAAGAAAAGATATGAAATTGATATTTATATAATCAGCAAAATTAAAAACTTCCGTATTGAACTACGGAACTTTCTTTAATATTACAATTGCGGCCCTGCACCTATTTTAAATTTACCTTTGAAGTAATATTCCCTGTTCTTTGCACTTTCTTTTAGAAATTCATCAGCACCTATCTGTTTAATTCTGCAAATATTATAAACTTTCAAATTATCCGGCACTCTTTCTGCATTGGCTGCAAGCGGCATCAGCTTCCTGCATGGAAATTCCGAACAATCCCCGCAAAAATCTATTTTTTTTGCTTTTACACATTCCAAAGTTTCGCAGTCTTTATGAATTGAGCATCCGCCCTGAATTCTGCATCCCTTACATGCTATCTCTTCGGCAGTTACTCCGAAACGTTCTGCAAACATCTGCCAAACATCTCTGCGGTTGTTCGGTTCATAAACTTCACAGTTAATACAGTCAATTCCGCAAGGTGCGATATCGTTACTATTCATAATTCCTCCTTTCTCTACTTATTCCCTGTCATAAAATCTTGTGTTTTAATTCAGAGTAAAAAATAAATATTTTATTATTATCTTAGCAAAATAACTAAGCATTAATATTTATAAATCGTCAAATAAAAACTTTATTACAGGATAGAATATGTAAGAACTTTTTTCAGCAAAACTACAGGAACTTATTACCTATATTTATTCTCTTTGTTATAAAATTATAACCGACATGGATATCTCACAAGATATAGCACAGAAAACTTTGTTAAACGCATGGGAAAAGCAATCCCAACTGAAAGATATTGATAAACTTAAACCTTAGCTCAGAAAAATAGCTTTAAACATCTTTCTAAATCAAAAAAGAAAAGAAAGAATAAAAGTTCTATCCGCCGAAGAACTGTCCGAAACCGAACAAGACGGATATAAATTTGAATTTATAAGCCCAGCTCCTTCAATGGAAGATGATATTATAGCTAATGAAACCGTTAAATCAATCCGAAACGGTTGCTTTCTCGCGATGGCAAGAAAACTGACTCTTGAACAACGCATTGTCTTTTCCCTGGCGGAAATGTTTGAAATATCCCTGGATGAAATTTCTGATATTTTAAACATTTCAATCCCTGCTGTAAAAGGTCTTCTTTTTAGAGCAAGAAAAAACATTTTCAATTTTTTTACAGATAGAAGCCAATTTTAGTGTATTTTTTATTTCTGTAATTTTTCTTGACACAACCGCAGACAAAGAAGAATTACTTCTGATGAAATATCTTCATACATATTCATTCGCTGAAACCACCCCTTTCCTTTTAAGCTGCGGAAAAACGCTGTCGAACGTCAACGTAGCATACGAAACCTGGGGAACTTTAAATACTGACAAAACAAACGCTATTCTAATTTTTCATGCTTTTACCGGATCTTCTCATGCGGCACGTCATTACGAAAAAGACAATGAAGGTTGGTGGGAAACCTATGTCGGAAGCGGAAAAGCCTTTGATACAGATAAATATTTTATAATATGCGCTAATGTTCTTGGCAGCTGTTACGGATCAACAGGCCCTTCGTCTTTAAATCCAAAGACAGGAAAACCATATGCTTTGAATTTTCCTTTTATAACTATAAGAGATATGAATTCTGCCATCAAAAACCTCACTGATCATCTTCAGATTTCAAGATTTTTAGCTGTTGCCGGAGGATCAATGGGAGGGATGCTTGCACTTGACTGGAGTATAGCATATCCAAATTCTACAAAATCAGCTATTGTTTTAGCAGCATCTCACAGCCAACCGGCGCAAGCTATTGCCTTTCATCAAGTTGGACGTCAGGCAATTCTTCAGGATCCCAGCTGGAAAAAAGGAAATTATTACGGAAGTGAAGAAATACCTAGATTAGGACTTTCACTTGCAAGAATGATCGGTCATATTACATATCTCAGCGAAAAAAAGATGCATGAGAAATTTGGAAGAAAACTTCAGGATAAAGCTGAACTTAGTTTTGGTTTCGATTATGAATTTCAGGTTGAATCATACCTTCGCTATCAAGGTCATAAATTTGTGGATAGATTTGACGCGAACTCTTATCTTTATCTAACAAGGGCTATTGACTATTTCGATATCAGAATTGATCACGGTGAAGGATCTCTTTTTTCAGCATTTGAAAAATCTAAATGCGATTATCTTATGTTAAGTTATTCCACAGACTGGCTTTATCCGCCGGAAAATATGAAACAAATGGCAAATACTCTTAGAGGTTGCGGAAGAAGAGTTGTTTATCTTGATATTGATACTGATAACGGGCATGATTCTTTTCTTATTGATAATCAGGTTATGTTTGCAGCTGTTAAAAATTTTCTTTCCCAGGAAATTGACACTACCGAGAATAATGTATGAAAGAAACCATTTTTAATATAGGATATGATCTGATCACAAAGGAAATTCCGCGCGGCTCCAGAGTTCTTGATCTTGGCTGCGGTGATGGAGAACTTCTTGCAGAATTAAAAAGAAAGAAGCGCATTGAAGGTTTTGGAATTGAAATTTCACCCGAATCAGTCGGAATTGCTCTTTCTAAAGGAGTTTTTGCCTGTCAGGCAGATATAGATGAAGGCCTTTCAGATTATAAAGATAATTCTTTCGATTATGTGATTTTAAATCAAACAATTCAGAATACTAAAAGACCCGAATATGTATTAAGAGAAATTATGCGAATCGGAACTCGTGTAATAATCAGTTTTCCCAATTTTTCTCATATTCTCATACGCATGAATCTTTTTTTCCGCGGAAAAATGCCGAAAACTAAGTCCCTTCCATATGAATGGTATGATACTCCGAATATTCACATGCTATCAATTAAGGATTTTCGTACTTTTTGCAGACAAAAAGGTTTTTCAATTGAAAAGGAAATAAATTTCAATACTAATATCAACAATAGCACTTCCTCTAAAAAAATACTACTTCCAAATCTTTTTGCAATGTACGGATTATTCGTCTTAAAAAAAGACTAAGTTGAGGAATAAATATGCTTTTAAATATTATATTTCTTATAGCCGGCATCGCAGTTATAATATATGCAGCAAATCATCTCGTAGACGGTTCTGCATCAATTGCTAAAAAACTTAATGTTTCTGATATTGTAATCGGTCTTACGATTGTTGCTTTTGGAACATCAGCTCCCGAACTCACTGTAAGTCTTTTTTCTGCGGTAAAAGGGAGTACAGATCTTGCAGTAGGAAATGTAATAGGCAGCAATATAGCAAACATCTTTCTTATTCTTGGAGCTTCTGCCCTGATCTTTCCTTTAACAATCCAAAAAAACACTCAATGGAAAGAAATTCCATATTTATTCTTTAGTGCTCTTTTAGTTGTTATTTTTGCTAATGACATACTAATAGGTAATTCAATTGAAAACATACTTTCACGTACTGAAGGAATTGTTTTTCTTATTTTCTTTGTTATTTTTTTAGGTTATACTTTTAGAATATCTAAAAATCAACCGACTGAAGAAATACCATCAAAAGTCTTCTCTGTACCAAAATCTCTTTTATTTATTCTTCTCGGTCTTTGTGGTCTAGTCGGAGGGGGAAAGATTCTAGTAGACAGTGCCGTTGGTATAGCAACACTGGCAGGGGTTTCAGAACGAATTATTGGAGTCACTATAGTTGCTGTCGGAACGTCTCTTCCTGAACTTGCAACATCACTTGTTGCAGCATTTAAAAAGAAATCAGACATTGCAATCGGTAATGTTGTTGGAAGCAATATTTTCAATGTATTTTTTATTTTAGGAACAGCAATAATTGTTCGTCCAGCTCCTATCTCCATTGGTTCAAATATTGACATGTTTATAGCTTTGCTTGCTGGTCTAATTCTTTTTATTTCAACCTTTACATTAAAGCATAGAACTATCGGAAGAATCGAAGGAGGAATATTTCTTATTCTTTATGCTTCTTACATTTACTATCTTATAAAAATTCAGCTTTAGACTAATAGTTCTATCTTAATTCTTTATGAAAGATTTCTTCCTTCGATCCGGAAGCAGGTTCAATCTGTCTTAAAGCATATTCTCCCTTATTATCAGGAAGAGGAGCTATTTCCATCAGAAATTCTTCATCATCAATGGTAATAAAAATATAATTTCCTATTTTCTGATATATCCCCTTTTTTAAGCAATCATTCTTTTCTGAACTTTTCTTTTCATCATCAGGATCTTGAATATTACAATTTCCTTCAAGACTAATGCTGTTATTTTGATTAAAATTTAAATATTTTCCGCTATCTTTAGAATTATAAATAAATTTTCTATTCTCCAGTGATTTATCATTTGATACTATTTTTTGAAAAGCTTCTTTTTTAGAAAGAAGAAATCCCCCGAAAACGTATCCTATCTTTCCATCATTTAATTCTACTTTTAACCATGAACTTTTTTTTCCGGAAATTAATTCTTCTTTCTTGGAATCTTCAATAAAAATTACGAAAATACCAGCTTCAAGTTTTGCAATAGACTCAGATTTAATTGAAGGCTGCGAACGAACATTAATAGAATCTGCTACCGTAATATAATAATCAGCATTTCTAAGCGGTTTTGGAGCAGAAGGTAATATTTCCGGATTTTGATCATTTTTTGAACAGCCGGAACATATAATCCAAATTAATACTAATATTAAACCTTTTTTGTTCATTTCTTTAATCTCTCTTGATAGAATTCAAGTTTCATACAAACAATATCATCAATAAAAAAACAGACTCTTTTTATCAATCTTATCAAATAAATCAAATCTGTTATTTTATCTATTTTTTTAAATTTGAGATATTCTGTAAACAATGAAAAATCCTACATTTATTAAATTTCTGTTAACAACCGTAAGACTTATCATTAAATACTTTCAAAGTATTCTAATAAATATGCCGATTATTAAATGATATGGTTTAATAATTGACACAGTTTATTAAACAAGTAAACTATTAAAGAGAAAAGCTAAATGAGTCAATTAGACAAAACTCGAGATAACATCCGTGTATCAGACATGGAAGACAATACAAGAAAGGAACTTTTCCAGAAATTTGTGGATGCTGGAGGAAAAGTTGTCAAAGAAACGCGCCCAAAACCCATGGTTTTTGACCGTGAAAAACAAAAAGCTCTAGCAGAAAAAATGGATTCATTCCATGGCAATAAAAAACGAATGAATAGAATCAGGTCAACTTTACAGGAATCTTCTGTTAGTATTGAACCTTCTCCAAGCTTTGTTGATTCGTTTATCAATAGATTAGTACTTTTCATTACCGGTGTAACTTCTTTTTCCGGAAGAAAAATTAAGAAATCATTTTTCGATTCATTTGCAGATGAATATAAAATATCAATGATGGAGCTTCAAATGATCTATCTTGATATCTTCAGACAAAATCCATCTATCGGAGATAGAATTACCAATCAACTTGATCAGCAGAAACCATTATATTTTGAAGTTATTGAAATGACCGCTGATCTATATGACAAAACTATCTTAAATGAAATACTTGATACGCATACTGCTTTTCCAATGGATATAAAACTTACAAATGATTATAAAACGCCTTTACTTGCATATTTTAAAAAAATTTATCCCTTACTTCCATATGTGAATTCCATCTATACTGCTTATGAAAAAGCTATTGCCCTACAGCAGAAAAGCATAAATAATTCTTCTTCATCTTATTCGTTAAAACGTAAAAAAGCTAATAATGGAATATATATTATCTTTAATAAAATGCTTCCGCGTCTTTACCGTTTATTCTGTTATTATCATGGAAAAAACATTCCATTAACTGATAGTTTAACTATCGAAGAACTTTTGATGATAGGACCGGATCTTAAACCTGGAATGAGAACAACAAGTTCTCCAAGCAGATTCAGTGAAAATTATCAGAAAATATCTGCTCAAGCCAAAGCGAAAGAAGAAGAAGAAAAAAAAGAAGCAATTGATGAGCTAAAGAAAAAGCATCGTCAATCTTTATCAGATGAAATTAAAAACGGAATTTCTTTGATGAATATGCTGGATTTTCAATTATTAAAGAAAACTTATCTTTCAAATAATGATATTGCACAACAAATTGATGATAATGATCCATATTTAAAAATGTATCTTCTTTTTTTAGAATTTGACCGTCAATACTCATATATATTAACAACTAACAAAATCAAGTATAGTATTTACTATGACAAAAACACAAAGTATGATATGCGTTCAGATTTACTTGATCTTTTTAATTCTATGAGAGCATGTGAAGAAGCTGCTAAGCAATATTTTTATTCTTGGGAAAACTATAGAAAAGTCGCTTCAGATACAAATTACAGCAAAGAATTACATTTACAATACTCAAAAAAAGTTGCAGAACTCGAGAAAGAAAAAAAAGTGATGGGAAATGCTTTAAAAATTTCCATTAGATCATTTATGGAACGTCTTGCTGATAAAATGCAATTTATTCTCAATGATATCAATGATATAAATAGAATAATATCGAATTCAAAAGATATTCTTGAAGCAGATCCAGAAATAGATCCAAACATGAAGTTCTCTGGAAAAACAGTAGAAGAAGCAATTTCTTCCGTAAATAATTACGCCCAGGCTTTGCTTTTTAGAATTTCTTTGAAGGGCGATCTTTTTCAGGAGCAAAAGAATATTGATAATAATACACCTGCCAATCAACAGACAGAAAACAAAACTGATGATTCCCAGACAATAATGGATCAGCTGGAAGATTTATTCTGATTTTTTAATTTTCGTCTTTCAAGTATTCTATTTTCAGATATTTCTTCTCTACTTAAAGAAAGATCTTTATCTCTATATGGAACAGAAAGAATTTCCTTAAAAATTTCATCATTTTTTATATTATCAAAAGATCCTTCAAAGGGTGTTTTTGAAGCAATAGTTCCGGTTTTCGGAAGATCATCGCAAACCAAATCTCCTATATAAAAACCTGCTTCAATCATACCTCTTCTTATCTGCAACGCAGAGGAATATGTTGTTAAATAGGTATTGTCTTTTATAATGTTTCCAATTACTTTAAATAGATCAACAGTCCAAAGTTCTGAATTTTTTGCTGGAGAAAACGGATCATGAAATACAGCATCAAAATATATTTTTCTTTCAGAAAGATTTCTTATACTCTCACGCGCATCCCCAAACATAAAAGTAATATTAACATTTTCAAATGAAATATTATTGTTTAAAAAACCTTGTTTAATTTTATCAAAATATTTATCCTTCTCGTCATTAAAATATATTTTAGCTAATGAAGAATATGAATCTTTACTGAACTCAAGTGAAAATATATTAATTTCTTCAAATTTCTTATCTCTTGTTTGCATTATTAGAGCCAAAGGATTATACCCCGCTCCAAAACCTATATCCAATATATTAATTACTTTATCCTTTGAACAAAGAATTTTCGATGGAAAAACATGTTTAGACAGAGCTTCTGTATAAGCTCCTTCTCTTGCATGCATCAATTGATCAAATTCTTTTGAATAAAGAGAAAATGATCCATCCTCTGTTTCAACAATGTTATAGCTATCGTTTACTTGCATTATTCAGTATTTCCATAAAAGGAAGAATTTCATATTCGGCCCATATATAAAGGTAACCGTCTACTTCATTTTTATAAAGAATCTTTGGTTTAAATTTAGTATTATTTAGAAGTAATGCATATTCTGTTATATCTTTTGTGTTTTTAAGCTGCTTTTCTCCATGGGCCGCCAAAAGAAAAATTGCTCTTTTATTAATTTGTTCAACAAGTGTTTTTTCAAAAGTATTCTCTTCTTCATCATCTGGAATCATATAAAGATCTATTTTTGAGAAAACAGTTATAATATTATACGATATTCCTTCAGAATATTTTTTTTCAGGAGATGAAAGACATGCTGCTAATAGTATAATAGCTGAAAGCTGAATAATCCATAATATCTTTTTCAATTCTATTTCTTATATTCGTTGAAATAAACACCATAAATCAGATTTATTTCTTCAATTGAAACATTTTTTTTCTCTACTTCCATCTTCTTCTTCATTTCTTCAGCCGTTATTCTTGAATCTTCCTTTTTTAATTCAACAATTCTTGCAATAATATCAGCAGTAACTATTTTTTTTGAGTTGAACATCCTAGCATTTTGAAAAGCAATTAAATCTGAAGCTATTTTTTCATTTTGAATTTTAGCAGACAACGCATTTGTTTCTGCTTTATCAAGTTTATTTTCCAATTCTTCAATTTTAGCTAAAAGAAAATCAGGATCTCTTTTTTTCATAAACGATTTAGGATCATTTAGAGCTTCAGATATTTTTGCTAGAAGGGGTTCTTCTTCAATATATGCTCCACGCATTTTGATTATGGTATTTTTCTTTATGAGCCTGAAGTCATATCTTTGAGCTCCTTCTTCATAACTAAAAACCATTCCGCCAGGAATAAAAGGAAGAAGATCTTCCTTCTTGTATTCAATTTTTGATGGATAAACTGCAAATTGCAATCCTTCTGGTGTAATATAAAATTTCATTTCATTCCAGAGAATAAATTTCCAACTTTTAGCTATTCTTATAAACTGTGCGATTTCTGATGCAATCTGAGCATCAACTTTTTGTTCATTTTCAATTATATATATTTTAGAATCAGAATCTGTCAAATAAACTGAATCCTCATCAGATTCTTCATTCTTTTCTGCAGAAGTCAAGGATATGGTACTCCAATCAAAAGAATAGGCTTCGATAGACATAACCAGAGATAATATAAATAATAGTTTTTTCATTTTGATTCCTCTTTATCGGCCGTTATTTTCTTCAGCATAATTTTATCAAATGGCTGCATTTTCAGACCAGTTTCCGATTTAACTAATTCAGCAACAGTGATACCGTAACTTCTTTTAAATCTAATGGTTGCAATAAATTCATCATCCTGCCTGAAAACATATCCTAGATCTCCTGTGTTGACTATATGAACCTTATTCATATAAACTCCAATCAAAGAAGAATCTCTTGGATCTAGAATATAGCCGCTTTCTTTTTCATCTTTTATCATGAAAGAAAAAGCATAATCATAAAAACGCAACTGCTGATTTTTCTTTCTTAATGAATTTACAAGACCTACAGTAATCCCGTCATATGTGTTGACTATATCCTTAAACTTAGAGGAAACTTGAATCACGGTTTTTCCAGGAGAGTTGATATAAGGAATTTTTTCCATTCTATCATTTAACTTGTAAGAATCATTAACATTTACCTGCAATCTGTTAATTCTTTCTTCTGTTGAAGCTTTTTCTTTTATAATATCATTTTCGATTCCATTTAATGGAGAAACTTTTGAAGCCCCTTTTACCGGTTTCTCCAATATTTTTTTTAGCTCAGTCTCAGCAAAAATCGGATTATATTTTTTTATTAAATACTCTATTTCTTCCTTTGTTTCGTCACTCATTTGATCTATTCTGGCTTCATACGTTCGGGATAATCTTTTCCTTTCTAAAGAAGTAAGTTTTGATTCTCCTTCCAATAAACTTATGTTTTTACCTGAACTCTTTTCAAGTTCAGCTTCTTTATCTCTTAATTCATTTTGAATTTTATAAATTTCTCTGTTTTTTGCAGTCATACGCGGAGCGTATTTAGTTTTTGTTTTTCTGATTTTTAAATTATACTCAGAATTCAATTGTTCAATTTGGGCTTTTTTCTCATCATCAGAAATATCTCTAGACTGAATTATATTTTTTAATTCTTCAAAATCTCTCTTGAGCCGTTCAAGTTCTCTGGAATATTCAATTTCCAGATTAGCAAGCTCTTTTCTAGCAATCTGGAGCTCTCCTTCCTGTTTCTGTGAAGAATCAATCATTTCTTTTAATTTTAAATCCTGAAAGGAAGAAATATCAACTTTTTGATTTTTTCCTCTTTCCTGAACAAAAAAAGTAATCGTTAATGCAACTAAAATGATAACAAATAAAAAAAGTATAACTAAACCAAGAAATTTTAGATTCTTATTTCTTTTAGTTTTCTTGAATTCTTCTTCCAAAGAATATAATTCCGGCTTCCCATCAGGATCAGAAAAATCTCCCGGAAGGAAAACAGATTTCGTTTTTTCAAGAAGATATTTTACTTCGTTTTCATTTCCCATATTCCGTTCCAGTTCCTTGGAGGTTTATTATTTTTTATACGCTCTATAAATGTTTCGGCAACTGATAGACCGCATTTTTTAAACAAAGGTAAAGCTTTAGACCAATCACCATCATAATACAAAACAAGACCTGCATCAAAAATCTTAATCTGCTTTTCTAGAACCTTATTCATATAAGCAGGAGGAATAGGCCAAAATACTTTCTTTCCTTCCGTTTTTCCTTTCACCTGAACAGTGTCTATCTCAACAAAAGTAAATTCGTTATTTAAAACACTCTTCTCTATATCATCACGAATATACTCGGAACATATCACCGGAACTTTATATACTCTGGTTAATCCTTCAAGCCTTGATGCGGAATTAACATTATCTCCTATTACTGTATTTGTCATTCGAACATATGAGCCGATATTTCCATAGAAAACTTCTCCGCCGTCAATTCCTACGCCAATTTCAAGAAGAACCGCCTTATATACTCTCTCCTCATCTGGAGTTAGTTTTCCCTTTTTCTTCATTAGTTCTTTTTTCTTTTTACTCATTTGCTGACGAAGAGATTCAGCAACAGCCTGAAGTTCATAAGCAGTCATTACAGCAGAAAAAGATTTATTTTCCACCGAGGTATCTTCCATTGTCCCAAACATTGCAAGAATAGCATCACCGATAATTGAACCTATTGCTCCATTATATCTTACAATTTCTCTTATTGCCCTGTCATAATGCATATTGATAAGTTTAATAATATCAGTACCGAGAGTTTCTGTGATAAAAGTAAAACTCTTTATATCAGAAAACAAAATTGCCAGTTCTTTCTTAGAACCTTCTAATCGAATTTCCTTATCTCTGTAAGCTTGAATAGCTACATCCTGATTTGCAAATTTTTTAAAAATTCTAAGAAGTGTATCTATCGAACTTGAAAGAGAGTTAAAAGACATCCCTAAATATGTAATATCATCATTAGGTGCTTTTCCCATTGGGATTAAATCAAGCTTCTGAGTTTTAACCATTTCCATTATCGAATCAGTTATAACTTTTACATAACGAAGAATATATCTTACTGCATAAATTCCGGCTATCGTACAAACTAATGATATAAGAATTATAAGTGCACTTATTAAAATAAAATTCCATCTTGCTTCTTTTGAAAATTCACTGTATTCTTCTGCTAGAAAAAAATACATGTTCCATTTATCACTGAATTTAAATACACCGAAATATTCTTTACCTTGATGTTTAAGAGTATAAAATCCCTGCCCATTTAAGCTTTTTGATTCGGAAAGAAGCTTTTCTATATCTGAAGAAGATAGTTTATCTAAATTGAACTGTGAATGGGAAAACTTCATTTGAATTTCCCCTTCCGAAGAAATTCCTAAAAAAATAGATTCCTTTCTATCTTTAAGATCATTAAGAATCTTGTCCTTTATATTCTGCTTAGAAGCTTCAACGTCATTATTTAATTGAGATATTTCATACTGAGTTGAGGCAAATCCGTAAAATTCTTTAAGGTCTTTTGCTAAAAGTTCTTTAGCAAGTTTCATCTGCTGTTCCATACCGAACATCAGATTAATATAATTAGTCGCAAAGTTAGAAACTATCAAAAACAGGGTAAAAACAACTGTAATCTTATATCTAACAGGAATTACCCGAGTATCATTAACTTTTGTGAAAAAGAAACCCTTTTTCGTCATAACTTCGCTTCCATATTAATATTTTTGATCATTATGCACTAGAATATTAAACTTGCAATTATTATTTTTTTAATTAATTTTATTTTTTCTTTAAATTAACGAATTTTATTGACAAAAAAACACCATAGGTTTCTATGGTAATTGCTTGGTGGTTAAAGAGAGAGGGTCACACCTGTTCCCATTCCGAACACAGAAGTTAAGCTTCTCATCGCCAATGGTACTGCATGGAACACTGTGCGGGAGAGTAGGACGTTGCCAGGCTCGGAATTATATATTCAAAAAAACCTCTTCTTAATGAAGAGGTTTTTTTATTTCCGCGGGGTTTTATGATACCTGTTAAAAAACTTTCCGATCTTTCTAAAGCTGAAAAATCCGGATTATTTTTTCGTTTCGGCGATGATTTCAGTAAGATTATGACTGATATAGTAATCCCTATTGTTAATGATGTCAAAAATCATGGAAATTCTGCAGTTATTAACTATACTGAAAAATTTGATAAATTTAAAATTGATTCTGTTCTTGCCGATAAAACAGAAATAGAGAAAGGTTACTCAAATACTTCTAAGGAAGTCATTATTGCTCTTGAAAAAGCAGCAGATAATATACGCGAATTTCATTCAAAACAGATTAAAAATGATTTTTCTTACAGCCGGCCTGACGGATCTCTTCTTGGCGTTAAATACCACGCTATCGATAGCGCTGCCGTTTACGTTCCAGGGGGAAAAGCGGCATATCCATCTTCTGTTCTTATGGGTATAATTCCAGCACAGATAGCAGGTGTTTCAGATATTACTTTAATTTCACCTCCAAGAAACGAAGGAAAAATAGCTGATCCTGTTTACGCAGCATGCAAGATTCTGGGAATAACTAATATAATAAAAGCAGGAGGCGCTCAGGGAATTGCAGCAGCCGCTTTTGGAACAGAAACTGTTCCAAAGTCAGAGATTATAGTAGGTCCAGGTAATGTCTTTGTTACAGCAGCCAAAAGCTATCTATTCAGTTTGGGTGTAATTCAAATAGATTCCCTTGCCGGAGTAAGTGAAGTTCTAGTAATAGCAGATGATAGCGCAAATCCTAAATGGACTGCATGGGATTTGCTGGCGCAAGCAGAGCACGAAGAAAATGCTAAATCTATTCTAATAACTACTTCTGAAAAATTTGCAAATGAAGTCATTTCTTTTATCAAAGAAGATATTGATAGCGGCAGAGGCAGAAACAGAATTAAACTTGAATCTATAAAAAATCATGCATTAATTCTTTTATCTGACAGTATTGAAGAAGCTATCAATTTTTCAAATAGATATGCGCCTGAACACCTTCAGATTATGGTAAATAATCCAAATTCTTATTTAGAAAAAATAAAAAATGCAGGCTCTGTTTTCCTTGGTTCATATTCTCCTGTTCCTATTGGTGATTATTTTTCAGGAACAAACCATATTCTTCCTGTTGGAGGAGCAGCAAGATTTTCTTCCGGACTATCAGTTGATTCTTTTATGAGAAGAATGACATTTCAAAATATCTCTGAAGAGGGTCTTAGAAAATCTAAAGACTTTGTTCTTTCAATTTCAGAAGTTGAAGGATTTGACGATAAACACGGTGGAGCTGTTAATATAAGATTTGAAAATTAGCATTTAAAAATAAGCCGCGCTTTTGCACGGCTTATTTTTTTATCTTGGACATATTTCTGTTTCTGAGAAAAAGTAAGATATTTCCTGATTAGCCGTTTCCAGAGCATCAGACCCATGAACAGCATTTTCTGTAAAACCATCCGCAAAATCCGCTCTTATTGTTCCTGGCGCAGCATTTGCCGGATTAGTTGCTCCCATTATCTCTCTGTTCTTTAATATTGCATTTTCACCTTCAAGAACCTGAACAACTACCGGACCAGAAATCATAAAAGAAACAAGGTCGTCAAAAAAAGGTTTTCCTTTATGAACAGAATAAAAACCTTCAGCTTCCTTTCTTGACATATGAATCATTCTTGAAGCGATTACTTTAAGACCGTTTTTTTCAAATCGCGTCAATATTTCACCAATTACATTCTTTTTTATTGCATTTGGTTTAATTATTGAAAAAGTTCTTTCTATAGCCATCTATTTCTCCTATTAATTCAAGTTCTTATTTAGCACCTATTTAGATCAAGGATTTTTCTTCATTATTCTTTCTCTTTCTGTAAACTTTTCTATTCTTTTATCAATTGGAGGATGAGAAGAGAAATAATCTACATTTTCTGGATCATTAACATAATTAACATTTTCTTTTTTAAGCTTAATCAATGCATCAGGTAATCCCTTAGTCTCTAAGTTCGTTTCATGAAGAATACTCCATGCGTATTCATCTGCATCATTTTCCTGTGCCATAGAATAAATATTATTAATAATTATATTTGTTCCTATATTTGTCATTTCTCCTAATGTCTCGATTTTCATTTTTTTCGCAGCAATTTCTATTCTAACTTTATCAAAAGCATGAGATAATTCTATATGTCCCATTTCATGTCCTAAAATAGCTGCTAATTCGCCATCAGTCATTATATTACAGAGACCTCTAGTTACAACAATTACTCCTCCCGGCATTGCATAAGCATTTGGAGTAAGATCTTCCAAAACAAATACTTCATAATCAAATTTTTTCTTTTTCTTAACTGCCAATATTTTCATTATATTATTTATTCTATTATAAGAAATATTTTTTTTTCCTGAACTAAATCTTACTTTTAAAGCTTCTCCATACTCTTTTTCGTCTAAATTATCTACAGGTATAGATTTAACAAGTATACCCGTTAAAGACTCCGCCGATGCTCCCATTAACCTGAAAAAAGCAGAAGACGAAAAATCTTTTTTAGAATCAATCCGCTGATGATAAAGATTTATCATCAAAAAGCTCAGTAAAACTATAGAAATTGGTAGAAAAATAATTTTAATTCTCATTACTATATACTATCTTCTTATAAATTATATTGATTAATATCAATAGAATACCAGACATAAAGAAAACCGCAGATTTAATTATTAGATTCTGTTCTCTTAAATCAACAATAATCATTCTTAAAGCACAAAATAATATAAATGAAACGGATATCATTCTTAATATTTTATCTTTATGAATAACTCCTACTATATATATTATAAAAGATTCTATTAACCATAACAATGAATGAAAGGATCGATCAAAAGACGTATTTATATATAAAGCAATACACAAAAATAATAAGTAGTACAGATATCTGTCATATTTTAATTGAATTTGCCTTTTAATAATACTTATAATTCCTTTTTTATTCGATATATCAGAATTTACCAAGTACTTACTTTGTCTTATAGTAATTATAAATAGACATTGAAGAAATACTGCAATAATACCTAAAAACCATCCCTGCTTAAAAATATTTCCATCAACAGAAACTTTTGTTCCCAAATAAAAAGCAGTCTGAATCATTGATGCCAAACAAAAGAATACTGCATATAATTTTATTCTCCAGGGATTTCCGTTTATAAATTTACCGCAAAAAAATATTAAAAATGAAATCAATACCCAAATTGGAGAATGATATATTCTTTGAATTTGAGATTTTACTGCTAAAATAATCATTAGAACAAGAATTTCTATATTTAAATTGTATAATTTTGCTATTAGAATGCTTGATATTTTTCTTCGTAATAGACAATAATATAAAAAAACAACTATAGCTGCAATCTCAATAAATAATCTTACCTGTAAATGAAATCCTCTAATATCAAAATATTTTTCGGAATTTAAAACTACTGCTACATGAAAAACAATAAACAAACAACTTAAAAAGAATCCCCATAAGTAAAAATTATTTTTTAATCTAAACAACATTTTTACTTTCGTCGAAGATAGAAAATCTCCGATTTCATAAGAAAATATTGATAATAATAAATATATAACTCCGGGGAGAGGCGCAGAGACTGGAAAAAGTAATTTATAGCTGAACCAAATAACCGAACTAAACATCGTAAACATAGAAATAAAACGGCAAAAAGGATCATTATTCTCAGAATAATAAAAAAGATTAATTAAAGGAATTATAAAAAACGGAATAAAATGGTATAAAGAACTTATGACGGTTTGAGAAGCTTCAAAGTGACTAAATCCATTTATGCAATATACAAAAACAGATATTATTTGTCCGTACTTCAATGAAGCTTTTTTTAATCCAAAACTAACAATTGTTGATAATATTAAAAATAATCCCCAAAGAAGATAATTTCGGAATGAAAAGTTTGAAAAAACAATCAATGCTGAAAATATTATTGATGGTAAAATTCCTGAAATAAACCATATTTTATTATTTATTTCTTTAACTTTCGTAAAGGTTGTTTTATAAACAATAAACAATATTCCAGACACTATTGCTATAATTCCATATTTTACTAATTCGGAATTATTAATAGAAAGATTCATTCTTATTAAGTGAATTAGACCAAAAATCAAAGCAATATGAATAATTGAAATTATATTAAGGATAATTCTATCATTAGTTTCTATTGATAACATTAAATATATAAAAACAATAGATAAACATATTATTAATCCGTTGCTGATATTAAAATCTTTTAAAGAATATAAAGCATAAAGAATCATAATAATAATCGCAATTTTATTAACAGTTTTTACATATTGATAAACCGATTTCAGAACCTTCTTGGTTATAAAATATAAAATAAATGCTAAACTGAATAATAATACTTCTTTAAATTCTTTGTTTATTGAATATTGATATAGTGTTATGAAAAACAATGAAACATTTGTTAGGTATAATATAAAAGATAATGGAAACCTTATTGTAATTAAACTTTTATTTGATATGTTTAAGATTAACGGGAATAAAACAATAATCGCACTTGAGACGATACCTACAATATTATTTAATGGAAGCAGATAAGCTGAATTAAATGAAATAAACAATTGATAGGCAAAATATATAAATGATATAAAATATATCGAATAAATATCATTTCTTTTTAAAGAAATTATTACCGCCATTAATGAGAAAATTGCAGATAGAACAAAAAGACTGCTTGTCTGATTTAAAAATGATAATGCGAATAATGTTAATGCTAAATGAACTTTATCACAGTTTTTATCATTTTTTATATAAGATATTACTATATTAGCAATAACAGAAAACAATGAAACAATAATTAAATTTAATTCATTATCTGTCCAATGAAGCAGTTGAAATCTTGATGACCCAACTGCAGAAAACAATAACATTGCTCCGGATAAAGTTTTTAGTATTATTGCTATATTTGTATTTCTTTTTTTCTGAAGAAAATAGCCTGCAATCACCAGCAATAAAGACAATAAATTCAATAAAACAAATCTAATGATAGGAGTAATCTGAGAAAAAGCATAACCGGCAAAAAAAAGTAATCCGAGCAAAAGAAAGAAAAATCCTATAAAATTTGTTATATTTCTAAAATAACTTTTTTCAGCCTTTATAATTACATCTTTATAGTTTTTTTTTTGTTCTGCTTTTTTTGATTTATCAGAAATATTTTTTAATACTTCTTTTTTAGTTTTAGAAGATTGATCTAACGTAATTTTTTTTTCTAAAAGCCTTTCTATTCTAATAAAAAGAAAAGCTGAAACAAGAAGAGAGGTTAAAGAAAGAAAAATACTTAAAAATAGCAAAAAGTATTCCATTTACGCACCATATTATAAGGCTCTTTGTCGAAAGAGCCTTATGATTTAGAATCTATTTTCTATTCTTTATTATCAGCTTCTGAATGCTCAGGGAAAACCAAAGCCGCAACAATATAAAAAATTGCCGCAATAGCCAGAACGAAATTAAATCCTGCAATCTGAGATAAAATTTTAGCACTAACGGATGATATTACTGAAAATGCTCCATTTATACTCCATGCCCATGGAACAAAAGCAGATTTTTTTCCCTTTAGCTGACCAAGGCCTAAAGGAAAAAAGAAACCGAGAAAAATAGCTACAGGTGCTGAAATTATCAAAGAAATCACTATACGTAAAGGAAATGAGGCAAAACTAAAAAAATGAATTAGCGAAGGAAGAATAAATATTATAAACAAAACTCCGAGAACAGTAAAAAATGATGCAAATCTAACACATCGCTTCGGATTATTAACAAATTTTTCTGAAAAGTAAGAACCTACTCCTGCATAAATTAATATACTTGAAAGTACAATCGAGAAAGAATAAATTATATCACCAAGGAACAATGCTAATTTCTGAATTAGAATCATTTCGATAAACAAAAATCCCAGACCGAGACACATGAAATATGTTCCGCTTTTTAAGTAAAATTTCGGTGATAAATGAAAATGCTTTTTTCTTTTGATAATAAATTTTGCCGCAAAAGGTATAAGCACAACAATCAAAGCTGAAACTAAAACATTAAAAAAGTTAGAAAACAATATCAAAGATCCAATTTCCTGTTGAGGAAGCCCGCCTAATTCATAAGTAGAAATTGCTTTTTTAAGTTTTGAAGGTTTTAATAGAGCGTAGAAATAAGGACAATTATCTCTTGCCGGCTGAAAATCAAAAATACAATTATCAAGCTTCTCTGTTCCGTTAATTATACCGCCGACTAAAGAAAATAGCTGATCATCTTTCATCTTTAATACAGGAGCAATGTCCATTGGGTCTGTATCATCATTCTCCTTAATTTTAATATACTGCGATATATTATAAATTGCGCCATCGCCGGTAATTCCAGGATAATATAATAAATCAAATGCCAAATCCGATGAAAATTTGTTTAAAGAAGCAATTTCTGATTTTTCAAATTCTCCTTTTTTAACCAATATAAGCATTTTAAAAAGACTTTTTATTACAATAATTCTGTTATTTGGATTTTCTCCATTCTCAGAAATATAATCTCGAACTGTTTTAACAAGTCTCAGAGCATAAAAGAAATTTTCTGAAACATCTATTCCGACAGATAGAATTCCTTTATCTTTTAAAAGATTATCATAATCTTTTAAAGCTTCAACTGTCAGAAGATAATTTTCTTCCTGACGTGAAGAAACAGCATAATCAGAAATTTCTACAAGATCATATTTTTTCTTTTCTCTTAAAGCAAAAGTTCTTCCGTCATTTATTATAATAGTCTGATCTTTTCTATTAAGAAGATTTCCGTTCATTTCTGAAAATTTATCTTTCAGAAGTGAAATCATAAAAGGATTCGGCTCAACTATTGTTAGATTTTTTGCACCTAATTCATAAGCCTTAAATACATTAAATCCTCCACCGCAGCCGATCAAAAGAGTTTCTGGATTTTTCTTTAATAGATACTGTGCGTTGTATAAACTATAATGAGCAAATCTGGTGTCATCAGATTTTACAAAAAGCCCGTCAGCTCTGTTTCCGTCTATATATATACCTGGATAAATATCAGGTAATATTCCATCCGGAACATATGTTGCAAATTCCTGAGAAAGCGGAAGATTACATTTTTCAGTCAGATTTGAATTTACTTCAATCATTCCAACCGGAGAATAAATTGGATTATCTAATAACGGTTTATTTCCAGCAACAAGTTTTATCTGGCTAGCCGGTTTATAAATATGATAATCTGATTTATCAAATAGAACGAATGCTGATATTGAACACAAAACCAAGATCAAGCAAACGGCTGTTTGTTTCTTTCCAATTTCTGAATTCTTTAATGTTAGAAATGTTGCTATCAATGCAAGAACAAAAACATAAACAACAAGGTAGAAAGGATTCAGAATATACATTACAAATATTACGGATAATGCGCCCAAACCCGCACCGAATAAATCAAAGAAATATATTTTACCGATCTTCTCATGGTGAACAATGAAAGAAAGTCCTGTATAAAGACCGCCAAAAAAGAATGGAACAAAAAACACCGCAAAATATTTTGCAAGATTTACGACCTCTCCCGGAATAGTTGAGGGATTCAGCATTTTATTCGGATTAAACTGAATATATGACGCAGCTAAAAACGAAAGAGAAAGAGAGATAAGATATAAGATTGCTATATAAGAAATCTTCTTTCTGGTCTCATGATGGAAAAAGTCCTTAAAAATAGTAAGAACTGTACCGCTAACACCGAATCCCATCAAAGCTATACTTATAACCATTGCTCCGAAAGACTGCCATGAAGCTGCGGAAAAAAACCGAAGCATAGCTACTTCAAGAGAGATGGTTGAAGCACATATAAAAAAAAGAGACCAGAAATAATTTTTCTTAATCATTTGTTATCCTTTTTCCCCTCATTAGCACCAAGCATAGGGATGAACAAAGTACTTGCCAGAAGTCTCTGCGAAACAACTTTTCCAGTTTCAGGATCTTTCCACACTTTAAGCATCTGCTGATTTCTTGACCATGCTGGGCCTACTGGAATAACCATTCTTCCGGTTGGTTTAAGCTGTTTAATCAATTCAGGCGGAATATGATTTGCCTGACAGGTTACAATTATTATGTCGAATGGACCTTTTTCTTCCCAACCATAATATCCGTCACCGATTTTTGTTTCAATATTGTCGTAACCGACTGCTTTTAAAGTATGATTCACTCTTTCAGCAAGCTTTTCTCTAATTTCTATGGAATAAACTTTTTTTACAAGACGTGATAATATTGCCGCCTGAATTCCTGAACCTGTACCGATTTCAAGTGCTACTTCGTCTTTTTTCGGATTAAGATTCGCAGTCATAAACCCCTGAATACTAGGTGCTGACATCGTAGAACCCCAACCTAAATCAAGAATTACATTGAAATCGTTTGTCTGCATCATTCTGCTTTCATTTTTCTCATAATTATATGCAAAGAAAGGTCGAGGAACAATTGACATCGCCTCAATTAGTTCTGGAGTTGCATATTTTCTGGTTTTTAATGTTGAAATTACAGTTTCATTATAATTTTTAATCGCAGTTTCCCAATCTTCCTTGGTACATTCGAAATTTCTTATATTATTCGCTTTATCACTTTCTATAAGTTTGCTAATCTGTTCCCAAGTAAACTGTGATTTTCCGTCATTCTTTGATGAATCAGATACGGAACTTGTATTATCTTTTATTTCCTCTTTTGAATCAGAACTGTTGTTTCCGCAGGAAATAAAGAACAGAAGAAGTAATGCAGTAAAAAATCTCATTAACATATATTTCATCCTCGTGGTTCAAAAATCATTTCAAATCATTAATTGTCAATTTCAAAATACTATTTAATATACAAGGAGTTATTTATCTTTGATGTTTTTAGCAAATAAAGTTTTATTCTCAAACAAATCATTATTTTTTATTATTTTTGCTATAATAGCTAATTCATCTTTTAAAGAATCTGCTCCTGAATAATCTGCTAATGACAGAATCCAGTGCCTTCCGTGAAATGGATCCTTGAAATAGATTACTTCAGAATACCATCCGTTTCCGAATCCAGGTTTATTATAAAACACAAAATCCTTGCCGAATTCTTCCTTAAATATTTTTACCGTTTCATTGAATGAAAGCTTATCTTCAGACAAAGCATTCGTAAGGATATTTCTATAATCCTCTTTTATGTTGTAGCACTCATATTGAGATAAATCATTCTGAAAAATAAATCTATGCATGCATTCTCCAACATCGTAAAGACTCGTTTGAGAATATCTTTTTTTATTAACTTTAAGACTGGAATAAGTTACCTTTTTTCTGACATAGTATTTCTTATCTCTTTGCACATAAACAGGAATCATTTCTGTGAAAGAAACAGGAGCCCTCATTCTTCTTTTCCATTTATTAAGACCATATGCTTTAAACAGCATTGTCTCCCTGAAACCGTTTTCATTCCATAAGAAATTTCTGTTCAAATAATCAAATCCTGAAAATTGAACCAAAAAATTATAAGAAATATTATCGCTTTTAATAATGGATTCATTTATCAGATTTTCTAAAGTATCAGAATATGTTCTTTTTTTAATTCTAAAGTATATTCTTTCTTTGGGAGAAATTTTTAAAGTTTGTGCTTTTTTTAAAGCGGCAACTGAAGCAAACAATTTTACCGTAGAAGCCGGCCAGTACGAAGTATCACTGGCTGTCCCTTTATAATCAAAGCGGTATTCTTTTTCAATGTGAGAATTCTCACCAGATTCAGCACAGATTAGATATGCCTTAAATTTCGGACTTTCTTCATAACCATATTTTAACATTACTTCTGAAAGAATATCTGACTGAATTAAGTTAAGATTTTCTTTATTTATTTTCTCTATACCCGTCAGACTTGGATAAAGAATTCCGGAAATAAGTAATATTGATAAAAATAAAAAACTTTTTTTCATAATACTAATTTATCGGTTATATCTTCATTTTATTACAGAATAAAACAGAATGAATTTTTCTGTTTTATTCTGTAATTTTATTATTCTTCAGGCATTTCTTCATTTACTATCGCAAAATCAGAGACAGTATCATTGTCCTTTGTATGTAAAATTCTAACACCTACAGCTGGTCGACCCTGCAAAGGAATATCTTTTGCAATTAGACGGATGGTCATTCCTTCTTTTGACATAATGATAAGTTCATCATCATCAAAAACAGAACTGATTGCCGCTGCATTTCCGTTTTTATCGCTCGGTTTTAGAAAAGTCATTCCCTTTCCGCCGCGTCCTTTTGTCTGAAAGTTCTTATACTCAATTCTTTTCCCAAATCCTTTTTCACTTATTACAAAAAGAGAAGACTCAGGTTTTACAGTATCAACCCCTATTATCTGATCATCTTCCTCAAGACGCATTCCTATAATTCCTGCAGCACCTCTACCCATTGGTCGCATTTTAGAAAGATTAGTTCTAAGAAGACTTCCGAATTTTGAACCTATTACAATATCATCATTTGTAGTACATTCAACTACATTAACAAGTTCATCCTCTTTTTTCAAACCGATAGCTATTATACCGTTTTTCTTAACGTTTTTGAACTCTGATACAGTTATTTTTTTCAAAATACCCTGCTTTGTCGCCATACACATATATTTTTCGGCATCAAAATCTTCAACAGGACAAATAGCAGTTATATTTTCGCCGGTTGCCAGATTGATCAAACCTTTAAGAGATTTTCCTCTAGTGGTTTTTGAAGCCTGCGGAACTTCATGAGTCTTCATGGCAAAAACTTTTCCTTTATTTGAAAAAAGAAGCATTGTATCATGCATCGCTGTTATTTTCATCAACTTAACAAAATCTTCTTTTTTTGATGAGCTCATTCCGGAAACACCTTTTCCACCGCGTCGCTGTTTCTTAAAAGAATCCAGCGGCAGACGTCGTATGAATCCGTCATTTGTAATTGAAACCATTACATCTTCATCTGCTATTAAATCTGTTAAATCGAAATCTGTTGAAACTTCTCCTGTAATAGTAATCTCTGTTCTTCTTTTTGAAGGATATTTATCTTTAATATCAATCAATTCTTTCTTAACTATTCCAAGAACCTTTTTATCACTTGCAAGTATCGATTTCAATTCTGCGATCAATTTATGAAGCTCTCTTAATTCTTCTTCAATTTTCTTAATCTCAAGGCTTGTTAATCTCTGAAGACGCATATCAAGAATAGCTTTTGATTGACGTTCGGAAAGCTTAAATCTTTTTTGAAGTTTATTATCAGCTTCATCTACTGTCTTTGATCCTCTAATAATTGCAATGACTTCATCGATATTATCAAGAGCAATCTTCAGGCCTTCTAATATGTGAGCTCTTTCTTCTGCTTTACGTAGTTCATACTGTGTTCTTTTATACACTACTTCTTTTCTATGCAGTATATAGTTTGAAAGAATTCCTTTCAGATCCAGAACTTTTGGTTCATTATTTACAAGAGCAAGCTGAATAATCCCAAACGAAGACTGAAGAGCTGTATGCTTATAGAGAAGATTCAAAATAATATTTGAAGAAGCATCTCTTTTTATTCCAATTACAATTCGCATTCCGGTTCTGTCAGATTCGTCGCGAAGCTCACCTATTCCTTCAATAACTTTAGAATTTACAAGATCTGCTATTTTAGCAATTAACTGTGCTTTATTTACCTGATACGGAATTTCAGAAACAATTATATACTCTTTTCCTTTTTTATCTTCTTCTATTTCCAGTTTTGCTCTTACGGTAATACTTCCTCTACCGGTAAGAAAAGCCTTATGAATTCCTTCTGTTCCGATTATTATGCCGCCTGTCGGAAAATCAGGACCTTTAACATATTTAATAAGAGCCTTTGAAGAAAGTTCCGGTTCATCTATCAAAGCTGTACAGGCATCTATAACTTCATGAAGATTATGAGGAGGAATGTTTGTTGCCATACCGACAGCAATTCCTGAAGAACCGTTAACAAGAAGGTTCGGAAATGACGCAGGAAGAACAGTAGGTTCTCTTCTTGTTCCGTCAAAGTTATCCACAAGATCAACAGTTTCCTTGTCGATATCTTTTAGTAATTCTTCTGCAACTTTTTCAAGACGCGCTTCTGTATATCTGTATGCTGCAGCAGGGTCTCCGTCAACCGACCCGAAATTTCCCTGACCGTCAATCAAAGGAACATTCATGGAAAAATCCTGCGCCATACGAACCATAGTTTCATAAACAGCAACATCTCCATGAGGATGAAAATTACCTATTACTTCACCGACAATCTTAGCACATTTTACATATGGTCTATCGTGTCTCCATGCCCTTTCGTTCATAGCATGTAAAATTCTTCTGTGAACAGGCTTTAAACCGTCACGTACATCCGGAAGAGCTCTTCCAACAATAACACTCATAGAATAAGCAAGATAAGAATCTTTCATCTGATCTTCTATTTCAACAATGCTTATCTTACCATGATTTTCTTTTATAAGCAGTTCCTGCTTTTCATCATCCTTCTTAGCCAATTTTATGCTCCTGTTACGTATTTATCAAAGATCAAGATTTATTACATTTTTTGCATTATCTTCAATGAACTTTCTTCTTGGTTCAACATCATCACCCATCAACACAGAGAAAATTCCTTCCGCACTAATTTCATCATCCATATTAACTTTTAATAAAGTTCTGTTTTCCGGATTCATTGTGGTCTCCCAAAGCTGATCAGGATTCATCTCTCCAAGACCTTTATATCTTTGAATAACATATTTTCCTTCAGGAAGTCCTTTCACCAGACCATCTTTTTCTTCATCCGAATAAGCATAAGTAATTTTTTGCTGATACTTAACACTATAAAGCGGCGGCTGTGCTATATAAAGATATCCCTGACGTATAAGTTCCGGCATATATCTGAAAAAGAAAGTAAGCAAAAGAGTTCTGATATGAGATCCGTCTACATCGGCATCCGTCATTATTATCAGTTTATGATATCTTGCCTTTGAAATATCAAACTGCTCTTCACCTATTCCCGTACCCATAGCTGTGATAAGAGTACGAATTTCATCATTTGAAAGTATTTTATCCAAGCGTGCTTTTTCAACATTAAGAATTTTTCCTTTCAAAGGAAGAATTGCCTGAAAACGTCTATCTCTTCCGCTTTTAGCTGAACCACCCGCTGAATCTCCCTCAACAAGATATATTTCACATTTTGAAGGATCCTTTTCCGAACAATCTGAAAGTTTACCCGGAAGCGCATCATGTTCAAGAGCGTTTTTTCTCCGAGTTAAATCTTTAGCTTTTTTAGCGGCTATTCTTGCCTGAGCACTTACAATACATTTATCAAGAATTTTTCTGACAACCTGCGGATTCTCATCAAAATAAAGAGAAAGATGTTCATTTGTTGCAGATTCAACAATTCCTTTGACCTCATTATTTCCGAGCTTCATTTTTGTCTGCCCTTCAAACTGAGGATTCGGAATTTTAACGCTTATGATTCCTACAAGACCTTCCCTTACATCATCTCCGGAAAGCTGTTGAATTTTTTTATCATATTTTTCTTTTTTAAGAGATTCATTCAAAACTCTTGTGAGAGCGGATTTAAAACCTACAAGATGAGTTCCGCCTTCTCTT
>Ga0208940_1000915_pt1 | contig 33325 bp, 29 predicted proteins | sample AD_JPNNA6_MetaG_FD_184445 | JGI IMG/M metagenome (GOLD analysis project Ga0208940, IMG submission 184445) | Active sludge microbial communities of municipal wastewater-treating anaerobic digesters from Japan - AD_JPNNA6_MetaG (SPAdes) (version 2) | ecosystem: Engineered > Bioreactor > Anaerobic... | reverse complement strand
CAGCGTGATGAATTTAAGCGATTGGGCGTCTTTGGTGACTACCAGAATCCTTATTTAACCATGTCATCAGATTATGAGGCAACTATTGTTGAGATATTTGCATCGCTCTTTGAGCTTGGATTTATCACCAAAGGTAAAAAGCCTATCTACTGGTGCCCTACCTGCGTTACCGCTTTAGCTGAAGCCGAGGTAGAATATCACCAGCACAGCTCACCTTCAATCTTTGTTAAGTTTAAGGTTGATCCATCATCAGTTTCGTTTAAGGGAGTTGATTCAAATAATCTTTACGTTGTAGTATGGACAACGACACCATGGACACTGCCCGCTAATTTAGCAGTGTGTTTCCATCCTGATTTTGATTATTCAGCCTATAAGAGCAATGATGAATATTTTATTATGGCTGATGGACTTGCCCAGAGTTTTACCAGTATAACAGGTATACAGCTTGGTGAAAAAACACCTCTTACTGGTGAAATGATCCGCCTGTTAAAAGTATATCATCCTTTTATTGACAGGGAATCAAAAGTGATATTGGGCAACTTTGTAACTCTGGAACAGGGTACCGGCATTGTGCATATTGCACCAGGGCATGGGCTTGAGGATTACATTGCAGGGCTTGAATATGGGCTGGATGTATTCTGTCCTGTGGATGATGAGGGTAAATTTACCGATGAATTTGCACCAATGAAGGGTATCAATGTCTTTGATGCTAACCCAAAAATAATTGAACTTTTACAAGAAAAAAATGCTTTAATCTTTACCAATGACATAGAGCATTCCTACCCGCATTGCTGGCGATGCAAACAACCGCTTATATTCAGAGCTACTGCACAGTGGTTTTTGCTCATCGACCATAATGATATGCGCAATATTGCATTACAGGCAATTGAAGATACGCAGTGGATACCTGAATGGGGAAAATTGCGATTTAAAGGCATGGTAGAAACACGTCCTGACTGGTGCTTATCCCGCCAACGTTCGTGGGGGGTTCCCATCCCTTCATTTTACTGTAAACAATGCGGAAAAAACCTGATGAACGCTGATACAATTTTTTATTTTGCTAAGGTAGCCCGTGAACGCACCATTGAGGCATGGTATACCGATGAGATTCATAGCCTTGTACCGGATGGTTTTACCTGCGAATGTGGTAGCGATAGTTTTGAAAAAGAATATGATATTCTTGATGTATGGTTTGACTCGGGCGTATCGCATTTTGCTGTTCTGGATGCCCGGGATGATCTTCGATGGCCTGCTGATCTTTATCTTGAGGGGAGCGATCAGCATCGCGGATGGTTCCAGTCTTCACTGTGGCCTGCACTGGCACTCAGGCAGCGAGCTCCTTATGATACTGTGCTTACTCACGGTTTTATGCTGGATGATCAGGGAAGGGCGATGAGCAAATCATTGGGCAATGTCATCCCGCCTGAGGATATTATTGATAAATTTGGTGCTGATATACTTCGCCTGTGGGTAGCTTCCGAGGACTATCGCAATGATGTTCGTATTGGCTATGACATGATTCAGCAGATAGCCGACTCATACCGCAAAATACGCAATACCTTTAAATTTATGATTGGCAACCTTTCCGATTTTACAGCAACAGATTGCGTTTTATATGAGGAACTATCGAACATTGATACATGGATATTGCATAAAGTATCAGTGCTTTCTGACCAGGTACGACAGCATTATGAACATTACGAATTCCATTTAGTGTATCGAAAGATTGTCAACTTCTGTACTGTTGACCTGTCAGCGCTGTACTTTGATATTTCAAAGGATATCCTGTATGTAGAGGCAAAGGATGCAAAGATTAGAAGAGCCAACCAAACGGTACTATACTACGTTATCCAGATACTGTTACGGCTCATAGCACCAATTCTTGTATTCACGGCTGAGGAGATCTGGCAGTTTATGGGCAACGATGGCTCCGTGCATGTTGATAGCTATTGTGAACCACAGCAGGAATGGTACAATGACGCGGTAGCTAAAACAATGGATATTCTGGTTGACATCAAAAAAGATGTACTCAAGGCTCTGGAGATAGCCCGCAAAGATAAGATGATAGGAAGCTCGTTAGAGGCAGATGTCCATCTGTATATCCCCGGTGCATCAACCAGGGAGCTTGTTGAATCGATTCCCGACAGCAAACGGTTTTTTCAGGTTGCTGATGTTTACCTTGAATCAGAAAAATCAAGCACAATGGCTGACTACGAAAACAGCTCCATAGCAATAACACGATCAACAGGTAAAAAGTGCTCTCGATGCTGGAATTACTCGCATAACATTGGCACTCATCCTGCTCATCCTGAACTATGCCAGCGGTGTACTGATATTGTTTTAAAACTTGACAGGTAACATTATTTTTTATAAGAGTTGCTAATGGCATCAATGTGCCAGCCAGGGTGGTATAAAAATTTTTGGCGATAGTCATCCTGAATTTATTTCAGGGTCTCAGATAATTATTCGGATTCATGGTCAAGCCCGGGATATCATTGAAGGCATAATTTTATTTTGCAGGATTTTCATACAGCCGCAATAGGATAGTACGATAGCTTGACGAGGTGCCAGTCTCATCATTCATGGCAGTAGCGAAGGATTATGCTGTTTTTTGAATAAAAATTTTTTCATTACTTCATTACTTTGCTGTTTTAGAATGACACAGTTTTATTCTATTTTCAGGAGAATAGTGCCAATGACAAAGTCTACTAAAAACACATTGATTGCTGTTTTTGTTTTTGTTATTATATTAGGTCTTGATATTATTACCAAGGCTCTTGTAGTAAAATATATCAGTATCTATGAACGAGTAGATGTACTGGGAAGTTTTCTCCAGCTAACCCTTATTTACAATCAGGGTGGTATTTTTGGCATACTACAGGGCTATCAGCAATTCTTTTTAATAGTTTCTATTATTGTATTTCTTCTTCTTATAGCCTATTATATTCTGGAAAAGAATAAAACACTCATCTTTACCATCAGCATGGGACTTATCTGCGCAGGAGCTATTGGCAACATCCTGGACAGAATTACCGGCAAACCTGGCGTTGTTGATTTTATCTATATTGGTGATGATGCTGTCTTTCGCTGGCCTGCCTTTAATGTTGCTGATTCATCGATAGTCATAGGTGCTACCTTGCTTATACTGCATCAAATTATAGAAGAGAAAAAGCGTAAATCGCAAAAAGGTCATCATCAATAAGTATCAACAATGCTGATAGTTCCTGAAGCTATCTCTTTGTCACCAACTATCACTGTAACAATATAGGTGCCTTCTGCATATAGCGAAAGCGGGATAATGGTGCTGGATACATCAGGATTGATTGTATAATCAAATCGGGTATATTCGGGCTGACTATAGTGTTTTTTTTCATATATAACAACGGTAGCGGTGGTGCTGCCAAAAGCTTCCTTTGCAGTAACATACAATGTCATATCACCGGTGGTAAACTGGCTGCCGCAGTTGACCGGCGTACCTTCATCGGTAACCCCTTCACAAAATTGCAATGGCGGCGTTTTCCCACACGATACTATCACCAGTACTATTATGAATAAACACCGTACCAATACTCTACAATAATGACCCCTGAACATCCTCATCATCCTCTATCTCTCCCGTGTCTTCTTTTACCTTTATTGATTTTTTTTGTATGCTTCCATCGGGCTGTTTTTGCAAAATCTCTATCTTTCGCTCAGCTTCTTCTAATTTCTGGTGGCAAAATTTTGCCAGCGCAACACCTTTTTCATAATACTGTATGGATTCATCAAGGGTTAATTCGCCCGATTCTAACTTTTGGGCTATTGTTTCAAGCTCCTCCAGCGCCTCTTCAAATGTTGGCTTTTTAGCTTTTTTTTCCAAAATTCACCTCGTTTGATGTTGATTGTACCTCACAGTTCATAGAACCATCGTATACAATGACCTTTACCTCATCCCCCTGCCGTATCCCTTGAACTGAGGCTACACTGGTATTGCCTTTCAGGGTAATGGAATAGCCGCGCTTTAAAACCGCCACCGGTGATAGGTGCTCAACCTTGCTTGCATTCATCATAAATACATGCTTATAGTTTTGCAATCTATTTTTTACAAGCAGATGCAGATCCTTTATCCTGTTTAATGATTCCCTTGCATCGTACAGGCGCTTATGGATTGACAATGAAATCCTGTTCTCAATATCAGACAGCGCAAGCTCATGCTGCTCCAGCATACTCATGGGATTTTGAAACGCACGATATTGCAATGCCAGCGCAATTCGGTTATTAAATGTTTGTAATACCATCATCATTCGCTTGGTCATCTTTCCTATAATTTGTTCGATAGTATTCTGGATATCATCCTTCACCGGAACAGCAAGCTCTGCTGCTGCCGAAGGGGTTGTTGCCGCAACATCCGCAGCAAGGTCGCTCAGCGGGCTATCAATCTGATGCCCAACTGCCGAGATGATGGGAAGCTTTGATGCTGCAAACGCACGCACAACCTTCTCTTCATTGAATGCCATCAAATCTTCAAATGAACCGCCACCCCTTCCTGCAATGATAACGTCAATACCCCACACGGGTTTGTTCAACTCCTGTATACCTGCAACAATAGATTCGGCGGCTCCCTCTCCCTGAACCTTAGCCGGAGCAATGACAATTTCAAGGTTAGGGAAGCGCCTCATCGCAACCTTGATAATATCGCGGATTGCAGCTCCCGTTGGCGAGGTTACAATTCCAATGCGTCTGGGAAGTTGTGGTAATGGTTTTTTCCGCCGGGGATCAAACAATCCTTCTTTATATAATTTTTCCTTTAGCTTTTCAATGCGCTGCAAAAGCTCTCCAAGTCCTTCCTTTCTCATTTTATATACTATAAATTGATACTGCCCTCGCTTTTCAAATACTGTCACACCACCAAAAACAACAACGCTCATCCCTTCTTCTAATCTAAAGTCTAAATTTTTATTGGAATATTTAAAAAAAGCTGCCTGAATCACTGCACCTTCATCCTTCAACGAAAAGTAGATGTGCCCCGATGAATGATAAGTAAGATTTGAAATCTCACCTTTTATCCATACACCATTGAGCTCAGGCGCTGATGCAACCAGCTGTTTTATAATGCCGGTAATATCGCTTACCGAATACACCGTTTCATGTTTTTCAATGTCTTCCATACATTTCTACTTAAAAGGGTAAATGAACATTGCCACGATAGATAGTACCTCGTAAAATATCAAGCGTAACATCATCACCATCAGTACATGGTAGCGTATCTATAGCAATTCCACCTATCACCGGGATGCCATGTTCCCGACAAAAATGAATAATGGGTGATGCTATAGTACTCTGGCTGGTAATAACCGCTAACGGCAATGGTGATCTTTTTAACTGCTCAATATCATCGGTTATGATGATACCATTGTGCGATAGCTCTCCTGATACAGTTTTTTTTCGTATATATCCTTTTACCACGGTATCACCATAGCCAATACCACGAGCTATTTCATTTGCAACAAGATACACTCGCAATACATTTGTCCCACCGGTTACTCCCGCTAAAATACCCGCAGTTATAATCAGCAAATCCCCATTATGAATAAGCTCTTTTTGTTTACATGTATTAAGAGCTTCATCAACAAGTGTATTGATATCTTCACAGTGTTTAATCTGCACCGGAACAACTCCATACGACAACGATAACTGATTCACCACTTTTTGGTTTGTTGTTACCGCTATAACCGGTATCTGAGGTTTGTATTTGGATATCTTTCGAGCAGTATACCCTGATTGCGTGGCAGTAATTATACAATCTGCTCCCAGCGTTTTTGCTGATTCTGATGCTGATAAGGCAATGGCATCTGTAATGATCGCGCGTGTATATATCTTTCTTTCTTCCATTGTAGCTTTGTACATAATGGAGTCTTCAGCATATTGAGCAATCTTTGCCATTGTTGCTGCTGCATCAACAGGATACTGTCCAAAAGCAGTTTCCCCGGAAAGCATCAACGCATCTGTCCCATCAAAAACAGCATTTGCCACATCAGTTGCTTCTGCTCGTGTTGGTATGGGATTGCGTATCATGGAATCCAGCATCTGGGTAGCAGTTATTACCGGTTTTGCCTGTTGATTGCATTTTTCAATGATCATCTTCTGAACTATGGGCACCTGCTCTATGGGGATTTCAATACCCAGATCGCCACGCGCAACCATGATACCATACGATGCAGCAATAATATCATCTATATTGGTAACTGCTTCATGCTTTTCAATCTTTGATATAATGGGTATTGATCCTCCAAATTCTTCCATAATGCTTCTGAGTTGAACAACATCCTGTGCAGTGCGCACAAATGACAAGGCAACCATATCTACATCATGCTTTATTACAAACTCCAGATCACTGATATCCTTTTGAGTTATTGAGCTTGTTTTTATTGATGCATTGGGCAAATTAATCCCTTTATGATCTTTTAGCTCACCACCACGGACAACTGTAGTATAGATATCAGTGTTTTCAACCTCATCAACAACCAGTTCAAGCAAACCATCATCAAGAAGTATGACCTGCCCTTTATGTACCGATTCGGGGAGTTCTTTTAACGAAACACTAACTGCTATTGCATTGCCAGGGACATCACGCGTTGTTAAGATAAACTGCTGTCCTGGCTCCAGGATTACCTTTTCTTTTAATGTGCCAACTCGTATTTTTGGCCCCTGCAAATCAGCCAGTATCCCGATAGGCGTGTTCAGCTCATTTGCTATTTCCCTGATCAGTGCAATACTTTTTTCATGCATCTGATGGGTGGAATGTGACATGTTTAACCTTGCAACATTCATCCCTGCACGGACAAGGTTTACAATAACCTCTTTTTCTTCACTTGTTGGTCCCAGCGTACATACAATCTTTGTTCTTCGCATAGATTCTCCTGAAATTTTCATCCTGAGTGGAATTGTTCTTTAAAGGTACTATCGGTAACAAAACTTGTTACAACATACTGTGCTTAAAAAACAATCCTCACCTGCTTGTTCATATTTAATAAATATAGCAAAAAATATTGAAAAAAATTATCTGTTTGTTATTATAGCCATAATTTTTTTATTACCAGTATAAGTATGAGCAGTTTACCTTTACAGTGTTTCTTTGTACAATACAATAAAAATTTTGTGATCCAGCATCACGATGCATACCATTTTTTCCTTGATGCTGAAGATGCTCATAAGCTGCAACAGTGCTCATCACTGAATCGCAAAGCCGAAATAGTAATACGCAAAACTGCCACAAAAGCCTTTTTGCAATTGTTATCTGGAACCGCGCACCATCCACTGAACGGTAATACTATCGTTATTGATGGCAAACAGTACTGGCTATCACTATCCCACACTGACAACGCTGTCGCTATCAGCATAAGCGAAAAACCTCATGGCATTGACATCGAATCAACCATACGGCATGCTGTCTATCGCAACAAAATTGTTAAACGTTACTTTTCCATAGGCGAACAACAGTTTGTAAACCGCTCGTTGTTGCATAAAACCAAACGGTTTATTTCACTATGGACAATAAAAGAGGCAATTGCAAAATTAAAAGGACTATCGCTTGCACAGGCTTTACAGTACGACACCATACTAAATGCTGACGGTTTATTTTTATCCAATGTTACACTATTGAAAAACTATCACTGCGGACTGGCTTTTGGCGATAGTTCCTGTGATAAACTTTCTGTTACAATGTACACAGCAGACGAAAGGGATATTTTGCATGTATTGTGTAGATGTGGGCGATACCGGATTCGAACCAGTGACCTCCTGCATGTGAGGCAGGCGCTCTAACCTGCTGAGCTAATCGCCCTATACTGCAATACTGAAATAATTTTTTAAAATTGCAAGCATTTTTATGAAGTATACTATTTTAAATATTTTTTACATAAAAACAATTGCAATTTTCATTATCACTTCATTACAATATACTTTGCTACAAAGATACAGGATGATTGTTCTATGGATACTATCGCTATAAAAAATTTTACCTTGAAACGATATATACATGTTTTATTACCTCTATTTATTGGCTCAATCATTGCATACCTGGATAGGGTTAATATTGCCTATGCAGCATTGACGATGAATCAGGATTTACAGTTTACCCCGGAAATTTTTGGGATGGGTGCCGGTATCTTTTTTATAGGCTACATACTCTTTGAGATACCGGGCGCCATTATCGCTGAAAAGTGGAATCCCAAAGGCTGGCTCATGCGTATAATGATAACGTGGGGTATTGTTTCATTTTTAATGATATTCATTACCAGACCATGGCATTTTTATACATTGCGCTTTTTATTGGGCAGCGCTGAAGCAAGCTTTTATCCCGTACTCTATGCCAGTGTCATCCCACGCTGGTTTACATTGCAGGAGCGACCTAAAGCTATAGCATTGATGCTTACCTCGTTACAGGTTTCTGCTATTATTGGCTCACCACTTGCAGGCTTTTTATTAGACGTATCACTATTTGGATTAAAAGGATGGCAGCTATTATTTGTATGTGAAGCTATTCCGGCACTTTTCTTTGGCATACTTTTATACTTTATCCTGTCAAATGATCCCATGAAGGTATCATGGCTATCTGATAAAGAGAAGGAATATCTTCTCAATGCATTATCAGATGAAAGTAAACAAAAAACACAGCACTATACTATATGGCAGGCGTTAAAGGACAAAGAGGTATTAAAATTAGCACTCATCTATTTTTTATGGATAACCGGATTCTGGGGATTTAATTACTGGATGCCAACCGTTATAAAGGAACTATCGGGCTGGTCTAATATCACTATTGGTTCACTTTTTGCCATACCCATGACAGTATCACTCATTGTAATGGTTTATATTGGCTATTCTTCGTCAAAAACCGGCGAAAAAAGGCTCCATGGTGCAATACCGCTTGCTATTGCCGCTCTAGGGTTGGGAGCAGGTGTATTTATACAAGATCCCGTTGTCAACATGCTATTTGTATGCATAGCTGCCATTGGCATATTTGGCCCATTTGGGGTCTGGTGGTCATATCCAACAACATTTCTTTCTGGTGCAGCCGCAGCAGGAGCTGTAGGGCTCATTAACTCATCGGGTAATATTGGTGGATATGTTGGACCTTATCTGATAGGTATCATTAAAAACTTAACCAACTCTTTTGAACTTTCATTTTTAATCCTTGCAGGTATGGTGCTCATCAGCAGCGTTATGATGCTCACATTAAAGAAGAAGGCATGATCATGAATGGGTATGTACAGTGTTATACCGGCAACGGTAAGGGCAAAACAACCGCAGCATTGGGATTAGCTGTCCGTGCCGCCGGGTGGAGTAAACATTCAATCATCATACAATTCTTAAAAGGAAAAAAATCGGGTGAGCGTATTGCACTGAAACGATTCCATGATCTTATCACCATTGAAACTTATGGAAGCAAAAACTTTTATATACCCGGAACAGATGATGAGTATTTTAAAGAATTAACCAGAAAAGCTTATGATCGATGTTTAGCTGTATGTACCGATAGTTCCTTTAATATCGTTATATGTGATGAGATATTAACTGCATTGCAGTGGAAACTTCTTTCAGAAGAGGATATTATACATCTGGTTGAAATAAAACATCATGAAACTGAATTAATTTTAACTGGTCGCGGACTTTCCAAAACATTATTCCCCTACTGTGATTTGATTACAGAGATGAAGGAGATAAAACATTATTATAATAATGGCGTTAAAGCTCGCAGAGGGGTTGAATGGTGATGGTGTAGTGTTGAGTCAGTACTCCAGAGTTTTTCCCCCAGTTGAATTGACATCAATGTATTCTCCGTTTTTTTTCATGGTATTTGGTGCATGGTACTGAATATGATTGAATCTACTGAATCGATTTTTTTCGCATAGTTGATTATTAAAAAAGGCTGCCAATTACCCGGCAGCCTTTTTTCTACTTCTCTTCTATTTCTATTGTAAATATTTCTTACTTGCCCTGCAATTTTTTTGCATCATTGATAAGTGTATCAACAACAGTTGGGTCAGCCAGCGTTGAAGTATCACCCATACCCGATTTATCAAATTCGCCAGCAGCAATCTTCTTTAAGATTCGTCGCATGATCTTTCCTGAACGAGTTTTTGGCAGGACATCTGCCCATTGTATCATTTCAGGTGTTGCAATAGGTCCAATCTCTTTACGGACATGAGCAACAAGCTCCTTCTTAAGTTCGTCACTCTTTTCTACACCAGTATTTAACGTTACAAACGCATAAATTGACTGTCCCTTAATCTCATGAGGATATCCAACAACAGCAGCTTCAGCTACTTTAGGATGTGCAACAAGAGCAGATTCGATTTCAGCAGTACCCATACGATGCCCTGATACGTTGATAACATCATCAACACGGCCTGTTATTTGATAGTATCCATCTTTGTCTCGTTTAGCGCCATCACCTGTAAAGTACTTACCAGGAAATTGCGTAAAGTATGTATTAAAAAATCGTTCTGGATCTCCATAAACTCCTCTCATCTGCCCTGGCCATGCTCTCTTTATACAAAGATTTCCGGTGCATACACCTTCAAGCTCTGTGCCATTATCATCAACAATACATGGCTCTACACCAAAGAATGGTACTGTTGCCATAGCCGGTTTAATATCAATTGCTCCTGGTAGCGGGGTAATCAAAATACCGCCGGTTTCTGTCTGCCACCATGTATCAACTATTGGACACTCACCCCTGCCTATCTTATGGTAATACCAGTTCCATGCCTCTGGATTAAGAGGTTCACCAACAGAACCTAATAGCTGAATGGAAGAAATATCATGTTTGTCAACCCAGCTATCACCTTCTTTTGCTAACGCACGGATAGCAGTTGGAGCTGTATAAAAGATATTTACTTTATATTTCTCAACAATTGCCCAGAATCTTCCAAAATCAGGATATGTTGGAACACCTTCAAACATAATGGTTGTTGCACCATTTGCCAGTGGCCCATATACAATATATGAGTGACCGGTTACCCAGCCAACATCTGCTGTACACCAGTAGATATCGCCATCATGATAATCAAAAATCATTTTGTGAGTGTAAGCAACATAGGTTAAATATCCACCGGTGGTGTGCATTACACCTTTGGGTTTCCCTGTGGAGCCTGATGTATAAAGAATAAACAGAGGATCTTCTGCATCCATCTGTTCTGCCGGGCAGTTAGCATCTGCGTTAGCCATCTCTTCTTCATACCACTTATCCATCTTATCATTCCAGTTGACCTGAATCTTGCTGCCAACCCTCTTCACAACAATGTGCAAACGAACCGTTGGGCACTCAGCAATTGCTTTATCAGCAGTATCTTTTTGAGGAACAGCTTTTGCTCCTCGGAAAGTACCATCACATGATATCAACACCTCAGATTTGCAGTCCTGAATTCGGTCACGCAGTGCTTCTGCAGAAAATCCGCCAAAAACAACTGAGTGAACTGCACCAATTCGTGTACAGGCTAAAATACCAATTGCAAGCTCTGGAATCATGGGGAGGAAGAATGTCACACGGTCACCTTTCTTTACACCATTCTTCTTTAAAACATTGGCAAACTTACACACCTGCTCATGAAGCTCTTTATACGTGAACTTCTTGTCTTCGGTTGGTTCATTGCCTTCCCAGATCAAAGCGATCTGATTACCCCGTTTTTCAAGGTGTCTGTCCAGACAGTTGTATGATACATTAACCTTACCATTTACAAACCATCGTACCCAGAGGTCCTTTGAAGTTGTACCATAATTGCAATCCATAACCTTATCCCATTTTTTGAACCAGGTCACGTATTCTTCTGCAATCTTGCCCCAAAAATCTTCTGGATTGGACAATGACTCTTTCCAGATCTTTTCATACTCAGCCCGGCTCTTTATATACGCTTTTGCGCGGAATTTCTCTGGAACCGGGTAAATCTCTTTTAATGTAACTTCTGCCATCTATTACCTCCGATGTTTATATTGTAATATGCACATTATGGGCTCCGCTTGCAACGGTTTACCCTTTAAGCATTCTTAATTTGTTCTTTTAAATATGTAGCAATCATTGAATCGTACTGTGATGTCAACTCAAAAACTTTGCTTGCCAGCCTAAAATTTGTTTCTTCTGACACACATCCATCATTCAATTCCATCTCGCTTAAGACAGTATCATAATCTTCAGGGTCAACAATAACGGTTACATATTTATAATTTTTAGCAGCTGATCTAAGCATTGCAGGTCCGCCAATATCAATATTTTCAATTGCTTCGTCAAGGGTACATCCTCTGGAAATTGTCTGTTGAAATGGGTATAGATTAATCACCACCATATCAATGGGTATTATACCATGCTTCTGCATTGCTTCTATATGTTCAGGATTATCACGCAATCCCAATAGCGCACCGTGTATTTTTGGATGGAGCGTCTTTACCCTCCCATCCATCATTTCCGGAAACCCGGTGTAATCTGAAACTTCAGTAGCATCAATACCATTATCCCTGAGAAGCCTGGCAGTGCCTCCTGTAGACAAAATTGCAACACCACCATTATTGAGCTTTTTAGCAAACGGTATTATCCCCGACTTATCGGACAAACTTATCAATGCTCTTTTGATTGCAGCCATTTAAATTCCATTTAACATTTTAAATTAAACTAAAACTAATTTTTATTGTATTACTATGAATATGACCATTTGAATAATCACCTTGAAAAATACAAGCATTTTTTAAAAATGAACAAAACCTGTATAATTTAACAGATTTTAATACAACGCTTGGTATATTTTTGTGAATGTTAATCTTTATATTTTGATTAGTAGTACCTCACAAAATATCATTATTTAGCTGTCAATAATTGTTCATCACATTAATTATAAATCCCTCCCAACAACCAGATTAACCAGATAATGTCATCCAGCAGCATATCCTTGATGTCATGATAGACCTCGGGTTGTCTCTCATTTGATATATCTACAACATGATGCTAAAAAAATTTTTATTTTATTGTTGACGATAGCCTGGTTTAGTATTATTTTATACTAAAATAGTATAAAAGTATAAAATGGTAGTACCATGATAAAACGAAAACAACACCAGATACTTCGCACGGCTGAGATGATGTTCAACAGGTTTGGTGTAAAAAAAACAGCCGTTGATGATATTGCCCATGATGCACGGGTTGCCAAGGCAACTATCTATAACTATTTTGGCAGTAAAGAGGGATTGCTCAAAGCGTTGATACTGGAAAAGATACAGCAATTCGATCAAAAATTACAGGAACTCCTTACTGCAAACACTCAACCCATTGAAAAAATGAAAACATTGATCAGGGAGCATATCCAGCTTTTTATTAACAATCCATTTATTAAAGACTCTTCACTCCACGATGAGGATTTTTCTGAAGAACTCAATGCAAGTGAACAGCATATGTTACAAAATATCATTTCTGAAGCTTCAAAAGCAGGGTTATTACATAATGCAAATAGTCAGCAGATTATCAACACAATGCAGCTTTTTCTTAAAGGTATTGAAGCAACATTAAAAAACAGTATCACCTATTCCCTTGATTCTTTAGAGTCAAGTATCGATTTTATTTCCAGTTCAATATTTAAATCTAATCCAATACATGGAGACAAAACCAATGCATGATTACCAGCTGATGCTGTTTGAGTTTATCATCTTTTCTACAGCAGGGTGGATATTAGAAGTTATCTATCGTTCTCTCAATAATAAAAAAATTGTAAATCCGGGTTTTTTAACAGGACCATATCTTCCCATTTACGGGATAGGTGCAGTTATTATAACAACTATCGCCTATGCTACTATTTCCATGCCTATTATCTATAAATGTATTATTTATTTTTTAGCACTAAGCGTGCTGGAATATGTATCAGGGGTGTTACTGTATATTCTGTTTGGCAAGCGTTACTGGAATTATTTAGATGAACCACTGAATATACAGGGATTTGTATGTTTACCGTTTTCAATTATCTGGGGGTTGCTTGCACTGGCATTTGAATATGTACTGCTCCCGATGTTTATACATTTTTATACCACTATACCTGAAACACTGGTAAATACTATAGCTTTTTCGGGCTTAACAATTATGATAATAGATTGCTTGCTGACACATAGTGTTGTTCAAAAGCTTATTAATGCAAAAAAAACTCCATCCTTCTTGCAGCATACAATGGCTATACGTTTTCAGAATGATGCTCTTCTGACATTACGATATTTTGTTGATAATGCCATCTCGTATCGGAAAAAAATAAATAAAATGATACCACCAAAAACATTGCGTCTGGTAAGCAGCATCAAAGAACGATACACCATGTTCCTACAAAGCATAACAAAAATGATTGATAATCATAATAAACATAAATAACTATGGAAACCATACGATTTGAGTCATTACCCTTTGTGCAGGATATACTGTTGCATCCTGCATTTAATACCTTAAAAATTTTTGCTCATCACGGCACAATCAGCTGCTATCAGCATACCATAGCTGTTGCACAATTAGCGTACCAATGGTCACGTCTGCTGCATCTGGATTATATCGCTGCAACACGGGGTGCATTATTGCATGATTTTTATATGTACAACTGGCGTACCGGCGGTCCGCGCTTACATGGTTTACGCCATCCACACATAGCGCTTAACAATGCTGCAAAACATTTTGTTATATCAAAAAAAGAAAAAGATATTATCCTTAAACATATGTGGCCACTAACCCCCATACCACCTCGCTATGGTGAATCGTGGGTTGTCACCCTTGCCGATAAGATGGTGTCACTCCATGATTATGCATGTGTCCTCAAAGATAAGATTATAGCTTTTAATATATTTTTTTCTCAGAAGCTAAGCAAATTGTGGAGAGCTATCGCTCCCTTCCAATCAGAGCAATGACAGGCAATCCACCATTGTTAAATCGTATCTCTTTCGTTACAGGGACGGTGAAGACATGCCGCAGTGATAAAGGAATGATAATACAAAAACTCCATGCAGGATACCAGTTTTCAAAAATATATGACAGCCTGCTATATATTCCTGCTGTGTCATCATCAGCTATGCGCTTGCCATAAGGCGGGTTCATTGTACATAAGATATGTTTCCCTTCAATCGTTAATTTTTCAGTAAGAAAATCACCACTATAGGTAGTTATTGCAGCACCAAGTATAGTACAATTGTTTTTGGCGATAGTAACCATTGATGGGTCCCTGTCGCCGGCAAGTATTGTTGCGCCATAGTTTCCCCTGCTCAATGATGATGCCAATGAATTGCATGCCTCTTTTCTGAATGATGGCCAGTGCATAAAGGCAAACGCACGGTTTATCCCTGGAAAAAAATTGTTTGTCATACACCATGCTTCGAGTGGAAATGTTCCGCTACCGCACATAGGATCAATGATAACATCATAGCTGGTTATATCGCATTCATACAGCAATGCAGCTGCTATTGTTTCTCGTAATGGTGCCCGCCCAACGTGCTGTTTATATCCTCTCTTATATAAAGGATCACCGGTTGTATCCATACTGACACCACACTGGTCATGATCAAACCGTATATAAATTGTTTGTACCCGGTATTGGTCAGTATTTATATGCAGTGCAAAATCATTCATCCTCTTTTCAATGGCGTTAAGAACTTCTTTACCAATTCTATCGGTATGATGAAGTTTTGATTTATGAACCGATACTTCAATAGCAATAGATGTCCCACTGCTTATATATAATTCCCATGGAAAATTTCTCAGTGTGCGGTAAATCTCATTAAAGTGCAGAGCCCTGAATTCTGTTAAACGCATGATAATACGTGTAGCAACACGGCTAAACATGTTTGCTTTATAGCTATCGTAAAGATTCCCGCGGAATACTATCCCGCCTTTTGTAATAGCCAGCGGTTTGATGCCCATATGTAACAGCTCATTGAATGCAATCTGTTCAAAGCCAGGCTGAACAATTGTAAAAAATGTATGCATCCGCTTAATTACATGATGATACACCCTCCGTTGTATTGCTTTTTGTGAATTGGACAGTTGCATGATTATGTTCTGTCAAATACAGCCAGAAGTTCTACATGCTGAGTCTGAGGAAACATATCATACGCCTTGCAAAATTGCAATGTATACTCCTGCATTATTGCTCCCGCATCGGAAGCAAAGGTTATAGGATTGCACGACATATATACAATCCTTTTAGCATGGATATCCAGAAGTTTTTGCACTACCTTTTGTTCCAATCCCGTTCGTGGTGGGTCAACAACTATTACATCATAGTCGTCAGAATATGTACTGATATAATTCATGGCATCTGATTCAATAAAAACAGCATTGGGTACTGCATTTATCAATGCATTTTTTTTGGCAATCATTACTGCTTCAGGATTACACTCTACCCCGGTAACAGTTTCAACATTATTTGCTATAAAAAGGCTAATACTTCCTACGCCACAGTATATATCAAGAGCTCTGCCATAAACATGCTTTGCAATCTCCGTATACATCATCTGTGTAACATGGGTGTTAGCCTGAAAAAACGAATTGGGGGTAATACGATAGCAAATCCCATTAAGCTTTTCTTCTATGTATCCCTGTTTTATATCCTCAATCACCCTTCCATAACTTAGATCAGTCAATCCATCATTCAATACCAGTGACATGGAAGTCACCCTATCCGCTATTGCATCAATTATCGCTTTACAATTATTTTCATGCCGCGCAACAACAAAATTAACCATCACCTGCCCTGTATTAAATCCTTCACGTAAAACAATATATCGCAGGTACCCCCTATGGGTATGATAATCGTAATCCTCAATACCCGCCAACTTTTGTCGTATTGTTGTAAAGAGCGCTCTGCTACCAGTCTGTAATAGCAAACAATCTTCCAGATCAACAACATGACGCCAGTTACCCCGTTTTCTAAGTCCCATCCTGCCAAAAGCAGTTACATAATCCATACGATTGCGATATCCCAATGGATGTGATGGCATCACTTCTTCAATGGATGCTATACCTTCAAGCACTTTATTGCAATAGTCTTTTTTTATCAACAACTGAGCATCATAGGTAATATGTTGCAATAGACACCCACCACACTCACCAGCATGCTGACAGGATGGTGATACATGTTTATCTGCATACTGCTGTGCAACAGTGTATAAAAGCTTACGATGTTTTTTCAATGTTTTCTACTCCAAACCTGCCACCTGCACTTTATCAGGATATTCAACTGTAAAATGAACTTTTAACTCTTTTTTCTGGTTAGGACCAAGGATAATATTCCATGTTGCTTTCCCTTGACTATCGATAGTTGCTCCAATAGTATCTTTGTTTATAAGAATGACTTCAATCTTTTCATTTTGTGATACAGGAATGGCATCATGAACTGTTACCGTTATATCACGCTTTTTTCCATTATTCAGTGTAATTGAATACACATACTCAATACGTTTTGTTTTGTTCACTATTCCCTTATATTCAGTTTTTTTGCTTACAAGTTTACGCTCTACCGCCATACTTTCATCGACACCCAATCCAATGGTTACGGTATCTTTAGGAACATATATCTTATCAAGGCTAAACGAGTTTACATATTTACCATCTAAATAAACATTCACACTCCCCCTCTGGAGAGGAAAATCAAATGGATTTACAAATTCCCCCTCCAACATGATATATGCAAAAATTTTAGGAATGGTAGTGTATCGTAATGTACAACCTGTAACCGAGCTGGCAACAGCAAGCTTATAACGATTCCCATCAGAAGGTATTGTTTTATGCCCTTTAACAAGAAATGAAATAGCTATCGTCTCCTGTTGCATTTCAGGCATTTCTTCGGGAGAAGGTGCTCTGGACAATGCATCTGCATCCTGTACTGCCATGCTTTTTGCAGACTCCTTATAATATACAGGGCGATAAATATCCAGATACCATGGATTGAGCTGAGGAAGTTGAGTTGCTACAAAGGGTTTTGCCGTCGATAGCTCCACTGCAACATTGTTCCAGTCTTCACCGGTATTTTGAGCAACAAGGGCATTGCATGTGATATCTGTAGCAGATTTTTCTGTATCTGTCCGCATGTCATATTCCATATCCCAGCCAGCATTACCGGTGATATATTGTAAAAGTACTGTTGCATTGTTGTTCCCTGTATTGTATACAGTTAATTTCAGCGTTTTACTTGCCTCATTTGCGTTGAGCAGTGCCAGTTCTTTTTCCAGACGCTCTTTTTCCTGATTGAGCTTTTGCAGTGCTTGCTGTAACTTTGCTATTTTGATATAACTTTGATTGGAATATTGCTCAATCAATTGTAATATAGAATTCATTTCAGCAGCGGTCATCTTTATGGAAAATGGCGAAGTACTGCCTTTCTTGATATATTCCAGCACTGAATTAATTGAAGCTATCTCATTCTGTTTTGCTGTTATATCATCCTTTATTGCGTTTAGCTTTTCCAAAACTGTATTAATACGTTTTGCGTCGCCCTTTTGCAAATAGGTTGTCTCTAAACGCACATCCTGCAAAGCGGCATCCTTCACAATAACCTGCACAGATTCATCAACCATTGCAGCAGGTAAGTTTGTGATGACAATTTCATTTACCGCTTTATTCAGCATCATCTTTGCTTCTTTTTTAATCATAGCACTATCATGGTATACAATTACCTTTGTTATTTCAGGCTTTATTGTTTCGGCATAAAGAAAATTAATACTCATTAAACAGATAATCATCGACCCAATACAATATTTTTTCATACATTCGCTCCTTATATAATTTAATATCGTTTTAACTATCATGATGAATATTGTCTGCCACCCGGGCAGAATTTTTTTAAACATCTCTTTGTACGATAGTTACTTAAATAATCTCATCGTTGTACTCGTATCTGTGCAATCTGCCGTGAGAGCAGCACAAGCCTCTCTTCTTCATCCCATATCTCGCCATCGGTTTCAAGTAAGCCACAGGTAATGAACCGTGTACGCGAATAAAACTTTAACCACTGTGAGTGAGGCATATTACGTATATTAATTGACAACTCAATGGTTGGAACCCATGTAACAAGCCCTAAACTTACAAATACTGCAGGAGGTATTACATCTGCCATAAGCAAAAGTGCAGGGATATCATATGTTCTTTGTTCACGGAATGCAAGCCATCCTTTTTGAATTGACCTGTCGTGCACTTCTCCATGTGTCCACCCCCATGAATAGGGATCAAGCCGTATAGCAACATGGGATAACACTTGAAATGCTGGCGTCTCTGGAAGTTGAAGGCAATCCCGTATAGCAGCTACATCAGGTGACTTGCATTCATATCTTTCAATATACTGGTTATTGTTATTACTGGCAAACGTTCCCCACGCTCTTATTTTTTCATTACCCTGCTGAAACAAGCTTGCCTGGTACCTATTAAATTGTGAAGACTGCCCAAAGCATTCAATATGCACATTAGCTTCTCCAGGTTTGCAACGTTGTATATAATTTGCTGTTATGATAGGAGTTGTTTTCTTATCACTTTGTCGTAGCATTGCATTGCTCAACAATGCAATAAGATAACCCCCATTAGGGATAGTATTAATTAACCAATTCTCTGAGATAGTTGCTTTAAATGCATTGTTGCCTGTTTCAACAAGGGCGATATCCTGATCAAAAATATGCATATGTTGTCCACACTTTTAACATTCTAAAAAATAGTATCATAACATACAGCTTCTAACTATTTCTATTTGACAATTTTTATAACGTATCATCACCATGGTAGCTCAATATTTATATTTTGTCATTGTAATACCAGTATACTTATTATTAAAAGCTTTTTTTATGATTGCCATCAAGTCGTTAAATCATCATTATACTCTATGATATTCGTTATCATACACCACCTTTTATTGCAAACTATAAATTGGCAAACATATAGTATAAAAAAGTATGAGAAAAAGATTACCATCATTTTCTGAATGCATTGCACTGCTAACAATTACGATTGCTTTGCTTTTTGCAGGAACAGTACTATTTAAAATACCGATACCGCTGTTACTCATCGTTGCAGCATCAATTTCAGGTGTTAAAAGTTATCTATTGGGCCATAGCTGGGCGGAGATTGAAGAGAGTATCGTCAATGGCATAAAAGGCACACTGCCTGCAATCATGATACTCATGACAGTGGGAATATTATCAGGTAGTTTTATTGCATCAGGAACTATTCCTTTACTCATTGATTACGGACTAAAACTCATACATCCGGGATGGATTTTACCCGCCGCATATATTGTTTGCAGTATAAGCAGTCTTGTCATTGGAAGTTCATGGACAACCGCAGCAACTGTTGGCGTAGCTCTGGTTGGGATGGCAAATGCAATGCATGTTTCACCAGCTATATGTGCTGGTGCTGTTATATCAGGTGCTTATTTTGGCGATAAACTATCACCTCTTTCTGATACAACCAATTTAGCACCGGGTGTATCCGATACAGATTTATTTTCCCATATCAGAGCTATGATGTTTACCACAATCCCCGCGTGGGTTCTTGCTTTTATTGGCTTTTTAATTATAAACCTGTATAGTGTTCCCAACAACAATACCCAATCAGAGCAAATTGTGTCATTACTACAAACTTTGGAAACTTCTTTCAATTTGAATCCTGTTGTCATAACTCCACTTATGCTTGTCATTATAATGGCATTATGTAAATTTCCAGCTGTTGTAATCCTGTTATCAGGGAGTACTGTCGCCATCCTGTTTGGCTGGCTTGTACAATCACAAAATTTACTTTTTGTTTTACAATCATCATACTCCGGATTTGTTATTCATACCAGCAATGAGATCATCAATAATCTATTAAATCGTGGCGGTATACTTAGTTTTTTAGAAACAATCCTCATCATACTGTGCGCAACAGGCCTGGGTGGCATATGGGAAAGTGGCGGATATATTACATCCATTCACAACAATATTCTTCATAAGATCAAAACAAGCAAAATGCTTATTATCTCCACTGTTTTAACTGGAGTCATTTCAAATATTATTATGGCTGAACAGTATTTATCAATTGTTATGACAGGGCGAATATATAAAGATGCCTACAAAAGGAAAAATCTTGAGCCATATATGCTTTCCCGCTCTCTTGAGGATGGTGGCACCGTTACATCTGCGCTTGTACCATGGAATTCATGTGGCGCTTTCATGAGCTCCGCATTAGGTGTTTCCACACTGCATTATTTACCCTATACATTATTTAATCTCATTATGCCTGTTGTTGCAATAGTATTTACAGCTCTGGGCTTTTTTATCTATAAGAAAAATAATATAAAACAGCATAATAAATGATACAATAATACGATAATGTTTTAAATGACACAATTGTTTTATATGGAGGCAAAGAATCACTTGCAAATACTTCATATCATTGCTGCAGGGCACACTGTACAATATTTTTAATAACGATTATACATGAATATACCATTATTAATAAAAATCTTAAAAACTGTAATGAGGAGCTACCATGGACAACACGGTAAAAAAAATACCACGCCGGGATGAAATTCCAGATAATGATAAATGGGATGTGACACCACTGTTTGCTTCAGCAGAAGAGTGGGAAAAGCTTTATGCAGAGATTGAAAATTCTATACATGATTATGCTACTTTTGAAGGCAAGCTCCATCAGTCCTTCTCAATTTTTTTACAGGCTATTGAGTTTGATCTTTCCATCTCGCGCTCCATTGACAGATTGTTTACCTATGCACATCTCAAAAGCGATGAGGATACAACCAATCAGGATGCTCAGGCAATGTTGCAAAAAGCTCACTCGTTGTATCAGCGTGTCAGTGAGGCATCAAGCTTTTTAGTGCCCGAGATTCAATCCATACCTGACACTATTATGAGTAACTATCTGTCAAACCACAAGCTTACGCCGTATGTATTCTTTATAGAAAAGATACTTCGCTACAAGGAACATACATTATCAAAAGAAATAGAAGAAATATTAGCCATGGCACACGAAATAGCCATTGCCCCTGCAGAATTTTTTAAAAAACTGGATAATGCGGATCTGCGGTTTGGCACAATTGAAGATGAACAGGGCAACACCATTGAATTAAGTCACGGCAATTTCATCACATTTTTAATGAGCTATAATCGGGATGTACGCAAAAAAGCTTTCCATGCCTATTACGAGGTGTATGCCAATCATAAATTCAGCATTGCACAATCACTGGCAAGCTCGGTAAAAAAAGATGTATTTTACTCACGGGTACGCAGATTTAAAAGCTGTCTTCATCAGGCTCTGTTCCCTGATAATATTCCAGAGACGGTGTATCATAACTTAATTGACAGTGTGGGAAAAAACCTCAATCCTCTTTTTCATTATTTACACTATCGCAAAGAAGCTCTTGGGTTGGATGAACTGCACTTTTATGATACCTATGTTCCCTTAATTCCTGATGTTCCCTTTACCATGGAATATCAGGAAGCAGTTGAAACATGCATAGAAGCATTGACAGCACTGGGTGATGACTACACCTCTGTTTTACATGATGGACTGTTATCAGGGTGGGTTGACCGATATGAAAATCGCGGAAAGATAAGCGGAGCATATTCATCAGGCTGTTATGATTCACCACCTTACATTCTTTTAAATTATGATAACACCATCAATAGTCTTTACACCTTAATTCACGAATCAGGGCACTCGATGCATTCATATTTTTCACGAAAATATCAGCCCTATGTATACCATGAATATACTATTTTTGTTGCTGAGGTAGCTTCCACATTAAACGAAATGCTCTTAAGCCACTATCTATTAAATAAGTATCAGGACAACCCACTGATGCAGGCATATATTCTTAACCGTGAAATAGACGAGATACGCGGGACATTGTTCAGACAAACAATGTTTGCCGAATTTGAACGTATCATCCATACAATGGCTGAAAATAATCAGCCTTTAACCTATCAAGCCTTAACAGAAGCCTATGCAGCATTATTACAAAAATATTTTGAAACAACTATTGTCATTGATCCGGAATTACCCATGGAGTACCTTAGAATTCCACACTTTTATTCTGCATTTTATGTATATAAGTACGCAACGGGTATTGCTGCAGCATTATCATTGGCTCAGATGATACTTAGCAGTGATGACGGGGCAAAAAAGTATATGCAATTTTTACGATTGGGCGGAAGTATGTTTCCGTTAGAAGAGTTGAAGATAGCAGGGGTGGATATGGAATCCCCTGATGCTATTGCCAATGCATTACATTATTTTGACAACCTGGTCAATACATTTATTCAGGTACATAAATCCCTTGTTTAAGGTAATAGTTTTTGTAATAGTCGCTGTGCTTTTATATTCCCTGCATCCAGCTTCAGGATTTGTTTGCAATATTGTATTGCTTCATCCTTCCTCCCTAAAGCTTTGCAGATAACTGCCATACTATAAAGAGCGGGAATGTATGATGATTGCATGGTTAATGCCTGTAATGCAGCATTGTATGCTTCTTCAAATTGATTTTTTTTGTAATGGACTATAGCCAGCAAATAGTGTGCAAAACTGTTATCAGGTTTTTTTGCAATATAATCAATAAGGTGAGGAAGTGCCCTGTCATAGTGATGTATATAAATATACGAACGTGAGAGCAATAATAGGGCATTTATATCTTGAGGATTCATAATGACTGCTTTTTTCAGTTCTTCAATTGCTAAATTAAATTTCTTTTCATGAACAAGCTGTTCCCCTCTTTCGCGATGTTGTAATGCATTATATAAAATTGGGTCTAATTCCAGAAAGACAAATGTCATGTCATCTCTGGGAGGTGTTCCACCAAGAAATTTTTCCCACTCTGTAATAATATAATCCCTTGCCTCCTCAATTGACATGTTCACTGTTTCTGAAACAAGCCTTTCCACACGCTCATCGCTAAACTCTTCATTATTCCAATTTCGCGATTCGGGCAAACCATCAGTGTATAGAAACACCCTGTCACCAGGCTCCAGTATTCCAAAGTTATCCTCAAAAAGGCTCCCAACCTCTTCATCTGGCAATGCCCCCAGAAAGATACCACCGGTATCCCAGTACATTATAGTTCCTGATTGCCGTTTATATACCACTGCTTTACGATGTGAAGCGTTTGCATACATGACATCATAGGTAGGAAATATCACCATAAAAAATACTGTAGCGTACTCCTGTGTGCGAATTATATTGACCAGTTGCTTATTGACATCAGCAAAGATTCTTCTGGGTAGCAAATAGTTAGTGCACGATTCACGGAAGCTAATCTTAACCATGGTACTTATCAAAGCAGCAGGGATACCATGCCCTGAAACATCAGCAATAAGGACACCTAAACAATTATCCTGCATCTGTATAATATCATAAAGGTCACCACCAATATCGCTGGATGCCCTGTTATACGCTACAATCTTGACTGCATTATGCACAGAAGGTGTTTGCGGCAAAATACCCTGTTGTATGTTTGCAGCTATTCTGAGCTCTTTTGCAATTAAATCATTTTTTTCTTTAAGGCTTGTTAGCGCTTTATTCAATTCTTCTGTTCTTTCTTCAACTTTTTGTTCAAGATTTTTTCGTATGTCATTAACCTCATAGGCAGCGGCAATAAATCCTTTACTGGTATTGATAAGCTCTTTATCAAGATAGGGCAAAAAGAGCAAACCACTTCCCCCGCGGGCTAAATCAACCGCCGCCGACTCAATCTCGCCTAGCGATTCTTCAATAGAAAGTAAATAAAAGAACAAAATAACAAACACAAGTATTCCAGTTATTGATATAAACATCAGCGGTATTATTGAAAACAACTCATAGTTGTTATAATACACCATGGCACCCAATTCAAACATGGCAACCATAACCATAATATTGATGAAAATAAATTTACCCCTGATACTCAAGATATACCGCTCATCAAATGATATGCCACGTTTCACCAGTAACCATTTTATTTTGCGACGCATTCTTCCAGACAAAAGTTCAGCTACTATATACGTTAAAAATATATAGATAAAAATTGCTGATGCAATACCCAATAAAAGGAAAAGCGCATTGGCGATAGTTCCTTTGATTGCTTCGTACAGACAGCAAACAACCATAACTATGGAAGGATAAATCAATGCAGCAGCCATATTATCACGTGGAAGATGTTCCAGTGCATCAAGAAGTTGCAGGGCTTCTTCATCACTCATTGTTTGATGCAACGTATTATGTTCAACATATTTATTGATGAGTGAAAGCCTCCTTGTAAAGCATGGGATGCCTGCTTTATACAACAGGCCAAAATGTAAATAATATAACGGAGCATAAACAAATAACGTAAGACCTGAAAAGAGCATCACAAAATCTGATCCTGTATTGCTGACATTAAACCTTACTGTTGCAATAAGAAAAAGAGCTATATAAGCCGCAATGATAAAGCCGCCTAAACTTGTTGTAAAAGCTATGCCAAACGTATACGCAATACGCTCACTAAAAAAATTGAATATAGCATTAAACGGCTTTATTGCCCATGATTCAAATTTTTGTATCGAAATCATAATGATGTCCTGAAACGCACAGTATTTTAGATATTTAGTATTTAGTTTTAAAGTGTAATATTTATGCAAAAAAATCAATCAAAAAAAATCTTATGATAATTACAATAATACTCACCATCTAAAAATTGTTCATCGTCATGCTCGTCCCGGGTAAAAAAAAGAGCGTCAGAACTCATTTCCCCATTATTTATAAGGTGAACAATCGATTTTATAGATGAATCCTTCTATATTTGATGGTACCTATTTTTTTAGGTATTTCTATAATTTTACGATTGACGTAACTCCAAAAGCACCATACTGTATAAGAAATACATGTATTACAATGTGAGTTACCCTTAAAAATCATGGATAATGCAAAACCACAAGCTATTGCAACCACGGTACTGGTTGTTGATGACGAGGAATCAATACGGGACATCCTTTCACGCTATCTTCAATTAAAAGGATATACTGTACTTACTGCTGGCAATGGCCATACTGCCATGGACATTCTTCTATCACAAGCGGTTGATCTTGTATTAACAGACCTTAACATGCCCAATGTGAACGGCCGGGAACTCCTGAAAAGGATGGCGGAAAAATTTCCTGATATTCCCAAGATAGTGCTTAGCGGCTATGGTAGCAATGAGGATATGCTTGTTGCCTTAAAAAGCGGAGCCTATGATTTTATCCAGAAACCGTTAACCGATTTTGGAATACTGGATAAATCAGTTGAGAGAGCTATTGAAAGAAAAAAACTTAAGGAAGAACGTGATCGCTATGTGCAACAAATTACCCGGTTAAATGAAATAATAGGATTGTTAAACAAGGGTGCTGCATTTGAAGAAATTTTTGATATCATTGCAAAAAGTCTTAACAATGTAATTCCATTTGATCGTCTGGCAGTGGCTATCATCAATGATGCCGGGCAGGTAGAAACACGTCTTGTATCATCAACAAAAAATATTTTAATAAATATTAATGATAAGTTTCCTCTAAGCGATTCTTCGCTACTAAAAGTTTCTGAAACAAAGCAATATCACATCATCAATGATTTAGAAGAATACTACAGGCAAAATCCTTCATCTGAAAGAACAAAACTTCTTTTACAGGAAGGTATGCGCTCCAGCATGACCATACCACTCATTATTGCCAACCGATTAAAAGGTTTTCTGCTTTTTGCATCTGTCCAACCCAATACCTTTAACAATGATCATATTCAATTTGCTGAAACCATAAGCGGACATATTGCATTCAGTATACAGCGTGGCGAACTGCTTCATGAACTTGATATGCATAACAAAAAGTTGGAACAAATTGTAAAGATACGCACACATCAATTGCTTAAAACTCAGAAGGCTACAATATTTGCACTCAGCAGTTTAACCGAGCTTCGTGATCCTGAAACGGGCTACCATCTTGACCGTATGCGCGGCTACTGCATGCTCCTTGCTCAGATTGCCAAATACTCTGGAGTTGCATTGGAAATAAGCAACCAATACCTTCGCGATTTATACGATTCATCCATTTTACACGATATTGGCAAGGTAGGAATACCGGATAACATATTGTTAAAACCAGGGAAACTAACCTATGAAGAATTTGAAATAATTAAGACCCATACAACCATTGGCTATAATGCATTGAAACGTGCTTCGCAGGAGATGGGACAGGACTCATTTTTATCCATGGCAATGGATGTTACGTTATATCACCATGAGGCATGGGATGGAACGGGATATCCTTATGGGCTTTCAGAAGATGAAATCCCATTATCGGCACGCATAGTAACCATTGTCGATGTTTATGATGCACTCACAACCATACGCCCCTATAAAGAAGCATATAGCCATCAAAAATCTATTGAAATAATGAAAAGTGAAGCACATCGATATGATCCACACCTTTTTGAACTGTTTTTACAAAATGCAGATGACTTTGATGCAATCCGACAGAAATATCAGTAAATTGGACGGCAGTAGTATCATTGAAACAAAATTTTGCATTTATTGCAGCATAAACTATATTTCTTAATAAAGACTTGTACTATCATTAAATCGGGGAAAATCATGCAAACACAATATCGCTTTGGTGGACCTATTACAACATCACTTAAGAAAATTATAGTTTTTACCAGCGTTGTCTATATCATACAGCTTTTTGGCAACATTGTTGCGCCCGGTGTAATCGAATACACATTTGGCATCCACCATATTGGATTTATTCATGAATTTAAGCTGTGGCAACCTGTTACGTATATGTTTTTACATGGAAATTTTTTTCATATATTTTTTAATATGTTTGCTCTATGGATGTTTGGCTGTGATTTAGAAGAGCTTTTTGGTAGTAAAAACTTTATGCGCTTTTACCTGTACAGTGGTATTGGCGCAGGGATTGGGATTGCTTTTATGAATTATTATATTTATGCTACCAATGGATACAATCCTGTAACAATAGGAGCTTCAGGCGCCATCTATGCAATCCTTCTGGCATATGGGATGATCTGGCCTAACCGAGAGGTCCTTCTTTATTTTATTTTTCCAATCAAGATGAAATATTTAGTTTTACTTTTTGGTGGCATAGAATTTTTTGGCACCATCGCATCAGCACAGGGGCTGGGTGGTAACGTAAGCCATATTGGCCATTTAGGTGGTTTTATTACGGGATTTATTCTTTTAAAAACAAGATTCTGGTTACGCCAAAAAACTTCATTTAATCCATTTGCGTCAATTTCCAGGAACTATCGCCTTGCAAAACATAAAAAAAGAATTGATGATCGCATTAAGGCAAAGGAGATTATCGATACACTTCTTGATAAAATTACCCATTATGGCTATAATTCGCTTACACCTGAAGAAAAACAAAAATTAGAATGGGCACGCAGACATTACTATCCTGACAACAATGATATAATTCATTAATGGCGGCGATAGTTACTGTAAATCAATATCTTCTTGACAACCTATGGAAGCAGTGACAATGTCACAGCATTACCATCGTAGAAATGGATCGTAGAGCCACTTCTATAGCACAGTAAATGCGTGTACATTTTTAAAAGAGGTTGCCATGTACTGGAATAACAATATTGAAACTATCAGCAGAAAAGATCTTGAATCATTGCAGCTTACAAAACTAAACAAAGCACTGCAGGCTGCCAGCGTTACCCCCTTTTATAAAAAGGTATTTGAAGAAAATAACATTAATATAGATGCAATCAAAACACTGGAGCATATCAAAGACTTGCCATTCACAACAAAGAATGACCTTCGCCTGAGTTATCCCGATGGCATGCTGGCAGTACCAAAAAAAAAGGTTGTGCGCATGCATGCTTCCTCGGGAACAACAGGTAAATCCACTGTTATTTTTTACACTGCTAAAGACATTCGTGACTGGGCTGATCTGGTTGCACGCTGCATGGTTGCCACTGGTGCATCACAAGATGATGTTTTCCAGAATATGATGGGCTATGGGCTTTTTACCGGTGGATTGGGATTACATTATGGTGCTGAGATGTTAGGGTGTATGGTAATACCGTCATCCTCAGGAAATACGCTGCGTCAGATTCAGTTAATGCAGGATTTTGAAACAACCATTATACACATCACACCAAGCTATTGTCTGCACATGGTAGAAGCAATACGTGCTGAAGGGATTGATCCATACGCGCTAACATTGAAAAAAGCATATCTGGGCGCTGAGCCATATTCTGAAGCAACCCGTAAAAAGATTGAAGAACAATTTGGTATAGACGCATATAATTCATATGGCTTAAGCGAAATGAACGGACCTGGTGTTGCTTTTGAGTGTACCTATAAAAATGGCATGCATATCTGGGAAGATTACTATATTGCCGAGATAATCAATCCTGAAACAGGTGAAGTATTACAACCTGGTGAAGAAGGCGAGCTCGTATTAACCCATATTAACCGTGAAGCTATGCCAATTTTACGATATCGCACTCGCGATCTCACCCGTATTATACCCGAACCATGCCAATGTGGGCGCACCCATTATCGCATTGATCGTATTAAAGGGCGTACGGACGATATGCTCATTGTAAGTGGCGTGAATGTATTCCCTTCACAGATAGAAACTGTTCTTATGAAGTTCCCTGAAATTGGCAATAACTATCAGATTATACTGGACCGTGAAAATAATTTAGACCGAATGCATATTAAGGTTGAGCTATACTCAAAACTTTTTCACGGTGATATTAAAGAGATTGATCGCATTAAGAGTAAACTCAAAGAAGCACTGAAAGCACTTATTACTATTAATCCTCGTATTGATTTATTAGAGCCAGGCTCACTGCCACCCAGTGAAGGGAAAGCTAAACGTGTTTTTGACAACCGTACGTTATAAATATGGAATATTCAAAACGTTACTTTTTAATATACTTGAGAGTGCAAAACATTGTAAAATCTTTTTGTTAAATGTTGTATGCATGAAAAAAGCTGTTATTAACACTATCGATAATAATTATGCAGTTATGGAGGTGCACTATGGCATATCAGGTATCTGTGTTTGCAGAAAATAAACCAGGAAAAATTGAGCGAATAACCAATGTTCTTGCAAGCCAGAATATTAATATCAGGGCTATTACCATCAATGATTCCGGTGATTACGGTATTATTAAACTTTTGCTGGATCGTCCAGAGGATGGGTGTGCTGCATTAAAAGATGAAGGTATTGCAGCCACATTGAAAGAGATAGTTGCTGTGAAAATACAGGACAGGCCAGGCAGTCTTCATAAAGTTGCTGCAATACTAAAAGAACATTCTATTAACGTTGACGATGCTTATGGATTTACTATCAAACCACATGAAGAGTCAGCATTTGTGTTTCAGGTAGACAATCCTAAAGCAGCAGAAAAAGTATTACGAGACTCAGGATATCAATTGCTTGCTGATAAAGAATTATATTTACTGTAAGGATACTTCCCAATCGGTAGATTTAGCTTTTCATGCAATGTTTGGCATGCTATTTTTTTAATTCTCAATACAATGAATATTTAAATAAGTAATTTCATTATTTGCTAAAAGGTTAACAATGTCTACACAACACAAGCTAATTATTGGCAATTGTATGTCCATGGAAGAAATTCCTGATGAAAGCATACACCTCATGGTTACCTCACCACCCTATTTTAATGCGCCTTTTGATTATAAGGAGCTTTTTAAAAACTATGATCACTATCTTGGTGTTTTAACTCAAGTTGCACAAGAAATATACCGTGTTTTACAGGATGGACGTATAGCAGTTTTAAATATTGATGATATGTTAGTCAATGGGGAAAAATTCCCTATTGTTGCTGATGCTACAAAAATTTTCCAGAACGCTGGTTTCAGATATCGAGACAGAATTATATGGAAAAAACCTGACGGTTATTTACGAATAAGCAAGCGAAGTGGTGTTTTATTACAGAACCCATATCCTATGTATTTTTATCCTGATAACCTCCTTGAAAGCATACTGATATTTCAAAAAGGGAAATTTATCTATCGTTCTATTTCAAAAGAAACAAGAGAGGATTCAAAGATAGATGTAAAAGAATTTTCTAATAATAAATGGTATATGACTCTTTGGGATATGGTAAATGTATTACCCGGCTCTACTCTGGAAAAAGATATTGCTGCCTTTCCGGAAGAGTTACCATATAGGATAATTACTTTATTTTCATATAAAGGAGAAACTGTATTAGACCCTTTTGTGGGAAGCGGTACTACCATGAAAGTAGCACGAAAATTACAAAGGAATAGCATCGGTATAGAAATAAAAAAGTCTTTAATCCCTATAATTACAAAAAAAGCTGGTTTTGAGGGACAATTAACTTTTGATAACAACAAAGATTCCTTTGAAGTAATAATACGAGAAAATGTCAAATATGGATGTGTCAGCTAAAATTGAAGGTATAGCCTATAAACCTTTTTTGTGTAGAGAATTAGAAGAATATACTCTTAATGATATAGAAAGAGCGTTGAGCACTTCATCTACATTTATTATAACTATTAATCATAATATAAAGATTGCATGTAGCTGGTGGGTTTCATGTAAAAGAACACGTTCGTATCCTTATGCACGAATATATGATTCGTTAAAACACCAGGGAAGAAAAATCACTATAATACCAATATTGAAAGATGAAGGTAAAGATGGTGACAGAGATTTTTTACAATGGGATACAATTTCATTAATGAGTCTATTAGGAATATATGTAATAATAGCTTATTATAATAAAGCTGAGAAAAACCCGGGTTATAAAAATAAAATCACAAATCAAAGGTTTGATGTAGATCATATACTTGCTCAAATTGATACTATTATTGATTATCAATCAGATGCATTGCACTGGAATTTAAAACAAATAGATATGGTTGTGGATATTGCAAATAAAGCTCTTGTTTCATATGAAAAAATATCAAAGCAACTTGGTGTAGTAATGCATTCAAGTAGTAATGTTAAAAAAAGAATTGATGAATTAAAGAAAGGGAAGAAAAATTTCATGAACTTCTCGCGAGATTTAGCAAAAAAAGCTCAAAATAGGGAAAGTACTACTAAACAACCTAAAGAAAATTTATCAGGGATTAAAGCAAAATTGACTATTAAAAATTATTTGGGGGGTAACTATTTTTTTACCTGTGATGAAATTGAAATAAAGAATAAAAACATTTATCTTATTGAAGGTAAACACAGCAGACAAGACATTATACCTTCATTAGAAGATATTAAAGATGGTTTGCTAAAAATGATTTTATTTACAAATCTTAAAGAAGTAAGTATTAATAGTGAGATATATTCTCACATATCAGTTTTAAAATTAACAAGTACTATTACATTTAATCCCAATAATTTGACTAAATCAAAAATTACAACATTAGAACTACTGAAAAAAGAAGCCTTGACAAATAACTTTAAAATTGTAATAAATGATAGTGATTTATTAACTATTGACATTTATAATAAGTAATAATATAATTATATATAGCCAAATTTATAGTGTGAGGTAATTGCATAGCTTTTGCACATGTGATGTAAAACTTACCAATACGATTCAGCAGTAAAGTAAAAATTATAGTGCAGGGAGATACCATAATGAAACATATCCAATTCATTACTATTATTATCGTTGCTATCTTTTTTGTTGCTTGTTCTCAGCAGATAAGCATTCAGGGTAAACCAGATGTTTTAGTAAAAAAATATCTCAAGGATGATTCCACCTATGTCATTATTTGCAAAGGGTATCCAAAGCCAGGCACCTCCGGCATACAGGCAATCGAAACTGCAAAGGAAGCTGCCCTGCTGAATGCTCAATATATTGCTCGAGGAATATTTTCTGAAGAAGTTGATGTTGTAAAAGATGGATTGGTTGAAAAATATGATAGTAGTGATGACTATGTAATTCTTACCTATGCAATAAAGCATCCCGATATAAAGCAATATATTCAGGAATAAATGTTGATAATTGATAACTATAGTGTGTAAAATTTTTATAAATTTTCCTTGAATAATTTACTGGGAAAACAGCATAGCAGGTAACAGTATTATTGTGTAGATTATCTTATTTTTTTACTATGAATCTTAGGTATGATGCCTTGTACATACGTCACTACCAAAAAAATACTTTCAACAATTAATGCTACCCTCTCTACATAATAACATAAGGCAACCTCTAATAATTAAAGGTTCTCATACATTAATTGACAGGGGAAAATATGCGGACATAATCTCCATACATCACTCACAAAAAGGTGAGGATTATGAAACAGCGTGGATTATTTGATGAAATTGAAAGGCTTGAGGA